>MTKX01034305.1_pt1 | contig 155868 bp, 120 predicted proteins | sample 1042771 | NCBI WGS metagenome assembly MTKX01 (sample SAMN06212183, study PRJNA360534) | anaerobic digester metagenome | biome: Wastewater treatment plant; material: sludge; isolation source: anaerobic digester fed with sludge from wastewater treatment plant | place: Denmark: WWTP Randers ...
CCTCAGTCCAAGACTGCCTGGACCTGATCGGCGTTGCCTCAACCTGACTTTGACGTGGCCCTGCTCTGCGGCATCGGAACCGAAGGCAAGCGCAGTTGGTCTTGGGCCCATGTCGTGATAGAATCTCGACGCGCCTCTGAGAGGCATGGGCGCCGACTTGGTCCCGCTGTGACGGGGGATTGCGACTGAGGGAGCAGAAGGGGGAGGGCTGCGACAGATGAGTATCCGTGCCAGGGCACCCGAGGAGACGTACGGCCCGGCGCTCGCGCTTGCCAGGCATCAGCTCGTTCGGTCGGACCCCATGCGCCTGGCCCACTTGGCCGGCGTGCCTTTCGCGCGCGAGGAGGGGAACAGCGGATTCTTCTCCGTCTGCTTCTTCGGCACTCCGTACGAGGTGAGCTGGCCTGAAGGCAGTGCCAACGATGCCGCCGACCGAAGCCGGCCGGATGTCATGACTCACCTGATCCTCCTGCACTATCTCCTGACAGCCGATGGAACACCGATGGCCGATCAGTGGGTCGCGTTTCGGTCGCTGCGAGGAGGGATGGGATACGAGGCGGCCTTCCGGCGCCGCGCGGACCTTCGCCTTGCGCAGCGGTTCGGCTCCGACAGAGAGGCGTTTGAAGTGGCAGCCCAAGCACTGGGGGGCGAGAGGTTGGCTTTCGGCGATGCGAGCTTTGGCTTTCGCGCGCTGCCCTCGCTCTGGCTGGCGGTGGTGCTTCACCTTGCAGATGACGAATTCCCGGCAGAGGCGTCCGTCCTGTTCGATGGGTCAGCCAATCACTACCTGGCGACGGAGGACCTGGCCGTGCTGGGAGGGACTCTGACCGGTCGTCTCATCCGGTTGGCAAGAGCCTAGCGCGCTCCCTCGCAATTGAACGACGCCGCAGGTGAGAGTCACCTGCGGCGTCGTCCTGTCTCTTGGCGGAGAGGGCGGGATTCGAACCCGCGGAGGTTTTACCCTCACACGATTTCCAATCGTGCGCATTCGGCCAAACTATGCTACCTCTCCAGGATGCGCTCGAGCCGGGGACAGATTACCACCGATCGGCCGGAAGGCCAAAGATGGACTCGCCGCTCGCCCTCCCCGCGCCAGGATTATTAACAAAGTGGAGAGATGACACCTACTCTGCGGGGGCGATTTGCCATTGCTGGGGGCATACTGTATTATGGTGGGGACAAGTGGCGGGAAATGGATCGAAGTGGGCCATTTGTCACCCAATCCCGGCAGGCAGAAGAAGAATGTTCTACGGTGAGTTTGAGCACAATATCGACGACAAGGGACGCCTCACGATCCCGGCGAAGTACCGTGCGTACCTCACCGACGGCCTGGTGCTGACCAAGGGGCTCGACGCAAGGTACTTGCTCCTGTATCCGAAGGCTACCTGGGAAAAGATCATCGGCAAACTCGGCCGCCAATCGATGACGAAGGCCAGTGTCCGGGAGCTGCGCCGTCTCCTGCTGGCCTCCGCTTCGGATGATGTGCCAGACAGGCAGGGACGCATCAATATCCCCGACAAGCTGCTGGCGTACGCGAACCTGGACAGGCAAGCCATTGTCATCGGTCAGCTCGACTACTGCGAGATCTGGAACCCTGCAGGCTGGGAAGAGCGGCGTGCACTGGTCGACAGCGACCCGGAGGCACGCGCGGCGATGTTCGAGAGCCTGGACCTCTCCGGGGAACCGGACAGTGAGTGATGGGAAGCCTTGCAGATCATGTGTCGGTACTCCTCACAGAAGCCCTTGCCGAACTACGCATCCTCCCCGGCAGGAGATACATCGACGCGACCCTGGGCGCTGCAGGGCACGCCGCTGGCATTCTAGAGGCATCGGCTCCCAGCGGCACTCTGCTGGGCCTGGATGCCGATCCTGACGCCCTGGTGTACGCCGGTCGGGTACTCGACCGGTTCGGAGATCGCGCCACTTTGAGAGTGGCCAACTTCCGCAAGCTGGCTGACGTTAGCACAGAGTGCGGGTTTGTTCAAGTTGATGGGGTACTGATGGACTTGGGGCTCTCCTCCCGACAACTGGCTGAGGCATCGCGCGGCTTTTCTTTTGGGCTGGACGGGCCGCTCGACATGCGATTCAACCGGGATGAGGGCATGCCCGCATCGGACCTCGTCAATCGCCTTGACCAGGAGGAGCTTGCCGACCTGTTGTGGAGATACGGCGAAGAACGGCACTCCCGCCGGATCGCTCGCGCCATCACGGCGGCACGGCCCCTCCACACGACCAAGGAGCTTGCGGGCCTGATCGAGCGCACCATTGGACATCGCGAGAGAATACACCCTGCAACGCGGGTGTTTCAGGCCCTCCGCGTGGCCGTCAACGAAGAGCTGGCAGCGCTCTCGGAAGCACTGCCGCAGGCACGGGACCTGCTTGGTGCCGGGGGCCGGCTGGTTGTGATCGCGTTCCACTCTCTGGAGGACCGCATCGTCAAGCAGTTTCTTCAGCGGGAGGCCAGTGCCTGCATTTGCCCACCGGGGCTGCCGGTGTGTGTCTGCGGACACAGCCCGTCCCTCCGGTTACCGACGCGGTCGGCCATTCGGCCTTCGGACGAGGAAGCAAGGCTGAACCCGAGGAGCCGGAGCGCACGCATGCGCGTGGGAGAACGGCTGTGAGCGACGATGCGACGGGTGGGCGCGGAGCGGCACCTGGTGAATCGGCATTGCCTGAGACTATGCGCAAGAACTCGGCGGATTTGCTGATGCGTGATTTGACACGAAGTTGCTTTAATGATATAATACCCGTAGGTTTCCGCAGAGAACCGTCCAATACTGCTAAAAATCGCTTGAATTGGTTACTAAGCGAGGGAAAAAGGCAGATAAGGCGGTGTGGCGCCCGTGGAGCTGGGCGTTATGCGCATAACAACAGGACGAACGAGCAGCCAAAGGAGAATGGATAGATGAGCAGCCAATCGCTAGGAATTCCCATCCAGGCGTTCAAGCAGAACCGCGCTCAGTCGTCGACTCGCGCCCTGCCGCTGCGGGCTGCCCTCATTGGCTTTGTGTGTATCGTCATCCTGTTCCGATGGCTGCACCTGGTCGTGTCTCTCCAGGTTGCCTCGACTGAGGGGCAGATCCAGATAAGCCAAGACACGCTCGCCGAGGTGGAGCGCTCCAACGCGTCCCTTCTCTTCTCTTTGGCAGAGGCGTCGTCGCCGCGCAGCTTTGCCGAGCGGGCGGCGGAGCTTGGCTACGGGCCACAGACTCCGGCGTATGTGATCTCGGATCGGCCCATTCTCGCCGATGGAGATGGGGCGCTGCCCGCGCCTCTTGCAGAGCAGGTCTTGTCGGGCTTGGTCACGCCCTCGGCGGGAGAGCCGGGGCTCGGCGCCCTGGTGGGGCAGGCCCAGGCAGCACCCTAGGGCCCGGGAGCGAAGATGACCAGTGATGTGAGTCAAGGCCTTGACAAGCGCCGCACCTTGGTGCTGGCCCTCCTGCTGACCTTTGGGTTTTCGGTTGTCGTCGGCCAGCTCATTCGGTACCAGGTGCTGCAGCACAACGAGCTGAGAGCGCTGTCGGATGCGCAGGTGACGCGGGAAAAGACCATCGTTCCGGCCCGGGGCTACATCACGGATGCCAAGGGAAACATACTCGCCATGGACATGGTCGAGTGGGACATCTCAGCCGATCCGCCCTATATCTCGGCGGCGCAGAGAGTGACGACCACCAAGCTGCTCGCCCCCCTGCTCGAGATGCCTGAGCAAGAGGTCTATGACGTGCTGAGCACAACGCTGGCCTGGGTGCCTCTGAAGACTTCGGTGCCCCAGGAGGTCGGCGAAGCCATCCGCGACCTGGATCTCGACGGGATCCAGTGCATCCCGAGACCCATGCGCGTCTATCCTCAAAGGGACCTGACGTCGTACATCGTCGGCTTTGTGAACTCTACACGAGAGGGGTTCTACGGCATCGAGGGGTACTACAACAATCAGCTGAGACCTGTTGAGGGCAGCTCGACATACGTGATGGATGCGGGCGGTGAGCCTGTCCCGGCGAAGGCCAAGATGCGAGACCCTGGAAGGCCGGGCACGAGCCTGGTGCTGACCGTCGACCTGAACATCCAGTACATCGCCCAAGATGAGCTTGACAAGGCAATCAAGGAGTATGGTGCTGAGAGCGGCGCGGTGATTGTGATGGACCCCAAGACAGGGGCTATCCTGGCTTCGGTGAGCTCTCCGGTCTACGACCCGAGTGGCTACGCTTCGTCGACGCCGATGACCCTGTACGACCCTAATGTCAGCGGCATCTGGGAGCCCGGTTCCATGTTCAAGCTGATCACGTGGGCCGCCGCCCTTGACCTGGGGACCATCACCCCGGACACCCTCTTTTTCGACACGGCGTGCGCGGAAGTTGGCGGGAGAAGCGTCTGCAACTGGGACTATAAGGGTCACGACTGGGTCACAGCCCGGGAGGCTCTCGCCCGGTCGCTCAATGTGGTCAGTGCTCAGATCAGCACCGGCCTTGGCGCGGAGAGCTTTTACACCTACGTCCGGCGGTTTGGCTTCGGCAACGAGACGGGGGTTGACCTGGCGAGTGAAGAGTCGGGCATGGTCCGGCAGCCGGGCGACTCGAACTGGTTCCCATCGGACCTTGGGACGAACTCGTTCGGGCAGGGGATCGCGGTCACACCGATCCAGATGATCACCGCTGTGTCGGCCATTGCCAACGGTGGCCTTCTCGTGAAGCCGCATGCCGTCAGCGAGGAGATCACTCCCAACGAAGATGGCTCCGGTGTCCAGGCACAGCCGGTCGGCACGACCATCTCGCGCCGGGCGATTTCCGCGGCCGCTGCGAAGCAGATGACGGAGATGATGGTCTATACGGTTGACAGCTTTGCCACGAAAGCGCAGATACCCGGCTACAGCATTGCCGGGAAGTCATCGACGGCCCAGATCCCGACGGCCTACGGGTATGATCCCGATCTTACGATCGGATCGTACATCGGGTTTGCACCGGCCGATGATCCCAGATTTGTGGTTCTTGTGAAACTGGACAAGCCGAAGACGTCGGAGTGGGGCACTCAGACGGCCGGCCCGACGTTTCGTGCCATCACGCAGCGGCTGCTCCTCTATCTCAAGATACCGCCTGACAGCGTCCGCCTTGCCAGCCAGGGCCAGCCTTAGGGTGTAGGGCCAGGGAATGCAGACTGTAGCCGACATCATCGCCGGGCTCCGTACGGGACCGGTGACGGAGCTTGCAACAGGTGCGGAGGCAATCGCCATCCGCAGCTTTGTCATCGACTCGCGCGAGGCGATGCCGGGAAGCGCCTTTGTGGCCCTTCGCGGAGAGCGCCTCGACGGACATGACTTTATTCCCGCCGCGGTGGCTGCCGGTGCAGTTGCCATCCTTGCGGAACGGGTCCCCGAGGGCTTTGGCGGCACGGTTCTCGATCTCACTGCTCCTCCAGCCGGCCCGTGCGAGGTTCATGCCCCGGTCTGCTTGGTTGTTCCCAATAGCCTGGCTGCCCTGCAGTCAGCGGCCGGCCACTGGCGCAGCAGGTGCCCGGTGCGGGTCGTCGCGATCACCGGCTCCGTGGGCAAGACTACCTGCAAAGAGCTGACCGCGGCCATCCTCAGACGGACTTTTCGGACGCTCCACAGCAAGGGAAACTACAACAACGAGATCGGTCTGCCGCTCACCCTGCTGCAGCTGGAGCCATCCCACCAGCGCTTGGTCCTGGAGATGGGAATGTACGCGGTCGGCGAGATCCGACAACTCGCCGCGCTCGCGAGGCCACACATCGGCGTGGTTACCAACGTCGGACACAGTCACCTGGAGCGGCTCGTGACGGTCGAGCGCATCGCGCAGGCCAAAGCCGAGCTGCCGGAGTCGCTCCCCCCCGCAGACGAGGGTGGGGTAGCCATCCTAAACGGGGACGATGAGCGCGTGCTGGCCATGAGAGGGTCGACGCGGGCACGTGTCTTCTGCTTCGGGCTGAGCCCGCAGTCTGACTTGTGGGCCGACGAGATCGAGAGCCAAGGGCTCGAGGGGGTGCGCTTCCGGTTTCGGTCCGGCCGGGAGAGCGTGCGGGTCCATCTTCCCATGCTTGGAAGGCACTCGGTCCACTCTGCGTTGGCGGCTGCGTCCGTTGCGCTGGTGGATGGGATAGGATGGCCGGACATTGTTGCCGGCCTGGCTGAGCAATCGGCGCAACTGCGCATCGTTGTGGTCCCCGGCCCGGCCGGGTCGACCGTCATCGAGGACACGTACAATTCCAGCCCAGCATCGGCCCTGGCTGCTCTGAACCTGCTTTCGGATCTAGCCGGCCGCAAGGTCGCGGTCCTGGGAGGGATGCTCGAACTCGGGTCCTTCACGACCGAGGGTCACAAGCTGGTGGGCCGCCGCACGCGCGAAGTGGCGGATCAACTGGTGACAGTGGGGGCGTTGGGCCGGTTGATCGGCGAGGAGGCGCTCACAGCCGGAATGGCCTCCGATGCCGTGCACATGACCACGGACAACGCCGAGGCCGCCGCCCTTCTCCAGCAGATCGTCCGGAGCGATGACACCGTCTTGATCAAAGGTTCGCGAGCAATGCACATGGAGGAAATCGTCGCAGCCATCACAGCACCCTACAACGGCTCATCTGCCAGCGGGGTCAAGGAGCGGTAGGTATGAGCTCTCGACCGATGCCCTTTGCGCTGGCGCTGGGAACAGCCTCGTTCATCCTGGCGGTGTTCTGGGGCCCCCCCCTGATCCGCCTTCTGCGCCGATGGAGGATCGGCAAGCAGATACGAGTCGAGCTGCCTCAGTCTCACCGTGAGAAGCTGGGCACCCCCACAATGGGCGGCCTTATGGTACTGGTGCCTATTCTGGCAATCACGACGGTGCTGAACCTTGCCAATCTTCTGAGCGGCTTTGATGCCGGTAAGGCCCTGCTGGCGTTCTTTGACTTTTCGGAAGGCAGTCCGCTCATCGGCAAGTCGATCCTCCTGCCGATGCTCGTCCTCGCTTCGTTTGGGACACTTGGCGCCGTGGACGACCTTGCCGAAGTGCGCCGCTGGTGGGGCGGCGGGCTGAAGGCCCGAGTCATGTTCCCCCTGCAGTTTCTGCTTGCCCTGGCGGCTGCAATCGGACTCAATCACCCCAGCTTCCTGGACCTGCACTGGGTAGGTGTGCCAGGGATTCCGGAGCTTGTCGACGTAGGCGTTCTCTACATCCCTCTGGCAACCTTTGTGATTCTCTCGATGGCGAACGCAGTGAATCTCGCCGACGGACTGGATGGCCTGGCAGGCTCAGTGGCTGCCGTCGCCTTCATCGCCTTTGGAATCATCGCCTTTCTCCAGCAGCAGAACCCGCTGCTGAGCTTTTGCTTCACCATCGTTGGGGCGCTGTTCGCCTTTCTCTGGTTCAATGCGCATCCCGCGCAGCTGTTCATGGGCGGCACCGGCTCGCTGGCCCTTGGGGCAACGTTGGCTGTTGTGGCGCTGATGTCTTTCCAGTGGCTGCTGCTTCCCATCATAGGCATCATTTTCGTGGCAGAGGCCGGCTCGGTCGTGCTGCAGGTGTCGTTTTTCAAGCTCACGCGGAAGCTCAAAGGAACCGGACGTCGCATCTTCAAGATGACGCCGCTGCACCACCACTTCCAGGTCCTGGGATGGAGTGAGACGCAGATCACCCAGAGGTTCTGGCTGGTTGGGATCATGGCCGCAATGCTGGGCATTGCGCTGGCACTGTTCTAAAGATGACAGAGCTTGCGGTGAACAAGAAGCTGTATGCCGGCATCCGGGTCTTGATGGTCGGCCTTGCACGCGAAGGCACTGCCCTGGTACGCTACTTGGCGGAGAGTGGAGCAGCGGTGACGGTCACCGACATCAAGACCGCGGATCGCTTGGGGGCAGCTCTGTCGGCCCTGGCGGACCTTGCGGTGACTTTTGTGCTTGGCGAGCACCCGCTGCAGCTGTTGGAAGCGGTTGACATTGTCTTTGTCAGCCCGGGCGTGCCAACCGACAACCCACTGCTTGTGGCTGCCGGAGAGAAGGCGATACCCATCAGCAGCGAGACGCGTCTCTTCACCAGGTTGTGCCCGGCCCCGATTGTGGGCGTCACTGGGTCGAGCGGCAAGACGACCACCACTGCCCTCACCGGGGAGATGCTGCGCGCTGGGGGCCTGCGGACATGGATCGGCGGCAACATCGGCACCCCGCTCCTGCCGGACCTCCCGCGGATGGAAGCGACCGACGTGGTCGTCATGGAGTTGTCGAGCTTCCAGCTCGAGCTGCTTGCCCGCTCCATGGACGAGGGGGGCCGCTCGTCGGCGCGCCTGACCGACAGCCAGCTGTTCACCCCATCTGGCTGGAGTCCGCACATCGCGGCCGTCCTGAACATTACCCCCAATCACCTGGACAGGCATCCGACCATGGAGGCCTACATCTCGGCCAAGGCCGGGATCCTGGCGCATCAACAGCCAGGCGATATCGCAGTCCTGGGTTGGGACAATCCCGTGACTCGTGGTATGGACGCGCTGACCGCAGGCCGAAGGGTGCTCTGGTTCAGCATCGTCGAGCCAGTCCGAGAAGGTGCCTTTCTCAGTTTGGATCGCCTTGTCCTCCGGCTCGACGGGAGAGAGGAGATGATCTGCCGCAGAGGCGACTTGGGGCTGCTTGGCGCGCACAACGTGGCCAATGTGCTGGCAGCCAGCGTCCTGGCTGCCGCGGCAGGTGTACCACTCGACGCCATTCGGGGTGCTGCGGCCACTTTCCAGGGGGTAGATCATCGCCTTGAGCTGGTGCGTGAGTCGGGAGGGGTGCGATGGTACAACGACAGCATCGCTACCACGCCTGAGCGGACGATGGCGGCGCTGAATGCATTTGACGACCCGATCGTCCTGCTTGCCGGCGGGAGGGACAAGCATCTTCCGTGGTCGGAGATGGCTTCGCTTGCGTGGCGCAAGGTGCGGCACCTGGTGCTCTTTGGCGAGGCGGCCGGCTTGATTGAGCACGAGATGCGCCAATCGCCTGCTGCTGCGGGTGGTGCCTGCAGGATGCACCGGTGCACTGACCTCGAGCAGGCGGTATTCCTGGCCAGCCGGCTGGCTACTTCGGGTGACGTGGTGCTTCTCTCCCCTGGGGGGACCAGTTACGACGCCTATCCCGACTTTGCTGCCCGCGGAAACCACTTCCGCCAACTCGTTCACTCGCTGGAGCTGCAATGAACCAAACAACGAAGGGCAAAGCGCGCCCAGCCCCCGATTGGGTCTTGGCAGGCACGACGCTGGCACTGATCGCCATCGGGCTCATGATGGTGTACAGCTCGACCTACCCCATGGGGTACCGCAACTTTGACGACGGGAGCTTTTACTTCGAGCGCCAATTGATGTGGTTCGGCGTCGGAATGGTTGGGCTGGTGGGGATGACCCTCATCAACTACCGCCACCTGACCAAGGTGTCGATCCTGGGACTGGTGGTCACGATCGGCCTCTTGATCGCCGTCGTTATCGTGAACAAAGGCGAAGGCCGGCACCTGTTTGGCGACTCGGTTTCGCCAGTGGAGCTGGCCAAGCTGGCCGTGATCGTCTACATCGCTCACTGGCTGGCTTCCAAGAAGGCGGATCAGCTGCGCAAGCTGCCGGTCGGGCTGCTGCCCTTTACGATCATAGTCGGCATCGTGGCGGCACTCGTGATGGCCCAGCCTGACATCTCCGAAGCGATCGTGATCGTGCTTGTCGCGGTAGCGATGTTCTTTCTGGCCGGGGCGGACCTCATCCAGTTCGCCGTGGGAATCGCGGGCGGCATCGCCGCCTTCTTCCTGGTTGTGCGGAACATGGAGTCGGCCATGGAACGCCTGGAGCCCTTCAGGGCTGCGTGGGGCAACCCGCTCGCCAGCACCAACTTCCAGTTGAGGCAAGGGATCATCGCGATGGGGAGCGGAGGGCTCGTCGGCCTTGGCCCGGGGAGCGGCCGCATGAGTCACCAATGGCTCCCCGCAGCCTACACCGACAGCATCTTTGCCATTGTGGGTGAAGAGCTCGGGCTGCTGGGCAGCCTGCTTCTCATCCTGCTTTTTGCGCTGTTCGCGTACAAGGGGTTCATGCTGGTGCGGCGCACCCGCGATCCCTTTGGGCGGCTGCTGGCGGCCGGGATTACCTGCTGGATATCTTTCCAGGCCCTGATCAACCTGGCCGTCGTGACGAACACGATTCCGTTCACGGGAATCGCGCTGCCGTTTATCAGCCTGGGGGGCTCCTCACTGATCTCGTGCATGATCGGTTCTGGAATCCTCCTGAGCATATCGAGAGAGCAGATCGGAGTGGAGGCGTCCGAGAGTGAGACTGTTGGTGTCCGGTGGAGGGACGGGAGGTCACGTGTACCCGGCCCTCTCAGTGATTGACAGCATCCGGTCCCAGGCGGACGGGTACGGAATGGACACGGACGCCGTGCCAGGGATGCAGGCGCGGAGGGCCGAGCCCTTTGAGGCCCTGTGGGTTGGGAGCCTGGGCGGGATTGAAGACAAGATGGTGCAGGCCGCAGGAGTGGAGTTCGTCGGCCTGGCCAGCGGAGGCGTGCGCGGCATGGGCCCCTTGACGGCCATCCGGAACGCAGCCCAGATCGTGGGCAGCAGTGCGGCGGCAGGCAAGATCGTGCGCCGCTTCCGGCCTGACGTGGTCTTGGTGACGGGCGGTTACGCCTGCGTTCCTGTGACACTGGCTGCGCGGGCCCGGAGGGTCCCGGTGCTGGTCTATCTGCCCGATATCGTGCCGGGCCTTGCGGTGCGCATGCTCAGCCGCCTTGCGGACCTGGTTGCCGTGACGAGTGAGGAGTCGATTCCACATTTGACCCGACGCAAAGTGATCGTGACGGGCTATCCGGTGCGCCCCGGCATTTTTGGAGCCGACCGGGGCCAAGCACGCCGCGCATTCTCGCTCGATCCCGAGCTTCCGGCACTGCTTGTGTTCGGAGGGAGCCGGGGCGCGAGGTCGATCAACCAGGCCGTGGTGGCCGGGCTTCCCGACCTTCTGTCGGTCTGCCAGGTGATCCATGTGAGCGGAGAGCTCGACGCGCCGTGGGTGAGGGAGGCAACAGGGGCCCTACCACAGGACCTTGGGCTGCGGTACCAGCACTTTGCTTTCCTTGCCGATATGCCATCTGCGCTTGCTGCGGCCGACCTGGTGGTGGCTCGGGCCGGCGCGGCGACCATGGGCGAGTTTCCTGCAGCCGGCCTGCCCGCGATCCTGGTTCCATACCCGTATTCTGGGCAGCACCAAGAGCACAATGCGCGCTATATGGAACGCCATGGCGCGGCCCGTATCTTGGCAGACGGGGAGCTGAAGGAGAAGTTGGTCCCGACGGTCAGGGACCTTTTGGCCGACCGGCGCACGCTCGGCGAGATGGGGTCGGCGGCGAGGGCCATGGCCAAACCGGATGCGGCGGCGACCATCGCGCAGCAGGCCAGATTGCTGGCGCAGCGAGCCGCACGGAAAGGGGTTGGGGCACACAGATGATCCCCGTCGAATACGTGTGGTTCGTCGCCCTGCTCGCGTTCTGCGCCATAGGCGCAGCTCGAGGCCTAGCGAGGGAGCTTGGCACTGCGGCCGTCCTGATGATCAGCCTATTCACACTCCACATCGTCTGGTCCAAGTTCATCGCCGGACTTGCATCTGCCGGCACTTCGGGGTGGCTCAAGACCGCCTATTTCGGCATTGCCATCCTGATCGTCGCCTACATCTCGTACGAGGGATATGTCCTGTCGTTTCCCGTCAAGCAGATAAAGGGCCTGTTTGGGTCGGCCTTCGGGTTGTTGAGCGGCCTGCTGAATGGATACTTGGTGGTCGGCACACTCTGGGACCTTCTTGCGCAGGCCGACTACTTTGGCTCAAAGTTGGACCTGGTCAGCGGACCGCTGTCGGGACTCCATAACACGATCGCGCACTATCTTCCCTTGTCGCTCATGCAGAACACCAGCCCGTTCATACTCCTTGTACCGGGTGTGCTGCTGATCCTGTTGATGCTTCTGAAGTAGGTCACGGATGTCAGTTCTCACGAAGAAAACAAGAATCCACATAGTCGGAATCGGCGGCAGCGGACTGTCCGGCATCGCCCGCGTCCTCCATGGTTGGGGCTATGTCGTGACAGGGTCCGACCAGGCCCGGTCCCCGACTACCGATGCGCTCCTCGCAGAAGGCATCGTGGTGCACATCGGGCACAGGCCGCAGAACCTCCTTGATCTGGCGGGCAGCGATGAGGGGGCAAAGCCACTGGTCGTCGTCTCGTCGGCGGTACCCAGCGACAATCCCGAGGTGGTCGCTGCAAGGGAGAAGGGGTTTGCCGTCATCAAGCGGAGGGAGCTTCTGGGGGCATTGACAGCCGGCAAAACCACAATTGCCGTAGCCGGCACCCACGGCAAGACCACGACAACCGCCATGATAGCGTGGATCCTGGCAGAAGCCGGCCTCGATCCCTCGTTCGTCGTCGGGGGCACACTTCAGAACCTGGGCACCAATGCCAAGGCAGGCTCCGGTCCGCTGTTCGTGATAGAAGCGGATGAGTACGACCGCGCCTTCCTGGGCCTACGACCGCAGGTGGCGGTTATCACGAGCCTCGAGCACGATCATCCTGACTGCTACCCCACCTTTACGGAGATGCGGGATACGTTCGACGAGTTTGCCGCGCAGGCGTGCGAGCAGGGGCAAATCATCGTGTGTGATGAGGATGCCGGCGCCAGGAGCCTGGCAGAGCGCGTCTCCGCGCTTCGGCAGGCCGTGGCTGCCGGCGGGGCTGATTCGAGTCCCCTGGTGGCTCGAGGAGGGACCTGCACGACGTATGGGCTCCAGCCGAGCTGCACCTGGCAGGCTGATGAGGTCCAGCTGAACGGCTGTCCGATCTTCAGGGTGCGGTTCGAAGGACGGCGGTTGGGTCAGTGTGCACTCCAGCTGCCCGGCCTCCACAATGTCCTGAATGCGGTTGCGGCGATCGCCGCCACATCAGCGGTCGGCGTTCCCTTTGACACGGCAGCAGCCGCTCTCACGCGTTTTCGAGGAACTGCCCGCCGCTTTGAAGTCAAAGGGCACGTGGGCGGGGTCACCGTGGTCGACGACTACGCGCACCACCCCACCGCCATCCGCGTCACTCTTGCGGCTGTCAGAAGCAAGTACCCGGGCCGCGTGCTCTGGGTTGTATTCCAACCTCACACATTCAGCCGCACGGCCTCCCTGCTGGAGGCATTCGCAGGGTCCTTTGGAGATGCCGACCATGTGGTCGTCACCGGCATCTATGCCGCCCGCGAACGAGACACGGGGCAGGTCTCGGGGAGCGACCTCGTCTCCAGGATGAGTGGCGACGCCACCGTGAAGCCGGATGCGCATTATGTCGAATCCCTGGACGACGCGGCGGCATGGCTTCTCGAAAGGGTTGAACCGGGTGCGGTCGTGATCACGCTGGGTGCCGGAGACGGCTACCGAGTGGGCGAGCTGGTACTGGAGCGCCTCCGAAGGATCTGGGAGTCGGGCGGTCCGGCCCCCTGCGGATCTCAGGTTGGCCAGGCCGCGGGAAGCCTGCCGGCGCCCAACGGACGGGGACGATGAGCGACCTGGAACGCCTCCAAAGTGCACTCACTGCTGCGCTCGAGCCAGGCTCGGTCCGACTGCACTATCCCCTGTCGCGATGCACGACCCTGAAGGTGGGCGGGCCGGCCGACGTGCTGGTTGAGGCGCACAGCGTGGAAGACTTGGTCCGGGCAGTGGGGTGCGCGGCGGAATTGGGTGTGCCTCACCGGGTCCTGGGTTCGGGAGCCAATGTGCTCGCCAGCTCAGCTGGCGTTCGCGGCCTGGTCGTTGTCAATCGTGCGCGGTCTGTGAGCCTGTCGCCAACATCGTTGAAGGCGGAAAGCGGCGCGGCGCTGGCAAGTGCTGTGCGCCGATGTGTTCGGGCGGGCCTTGCGGGTCTCGAGTGGGCAGTGGGGATCCCGGGGACGGTTGGCGGAGCCGTGGTCGGGAATGCCGGGGCCTCCGGCGGCAATGTGGCAGGCAGCCTCGTGTCTGCATCCATGCTCGAGCCCGGGGGCGCAGTGACCGACTGGCCCATCGAGCGGTTCTGCTACGGCTACCGGTCCAGCATCCTGAAGTACCGACCGCCATCCTCCGGGCCGCAGGCCGTTGTCCTGTCTGCAGAGTTCCGGTTGGCAGAGGCCGACAGGGCCTCCCTGGAGGCGCACGCAAGCGCGATCCTTGAGCGGAGAGCTGCCACGCAGCCACCCGGCGCCAGCTGTGGCTCCGTGTTCCGAAACCCGGAGGGGGACTATGCCGGCAGGCTGATCGAGGCGGCCGGCCTGAAGGGTACCCTCTTGGGGGGCGCCCAGATATCGCCGATGCATGCCAACTTTATCATCAACCTCGGGGAGGCAAGCGCCGGCTCCATAAGGGCTTTGATCGACCTGGCAGCCGAGAGGGTGTGGGCTCAGTTCGGCGTGCGACTTGAGCTTGAGATCGAGATGATCGGCGATTGGTGAGATGATGAGCAAGATCAGAGTGGGCATCATCTTTGGAGGCAGGTCCAGCGAGCATGGCGTGTCTCTGCTGTCCGCACAGAGCGTGATCTCTGCTATCGATCGGGAGAAGTATGAGGTGGTCCCAATCGGGATTAGCCAAGCGGGGCGCTGGCTTGTGACCGGCGACCCAATGAAGGCGCTGACTTCGGGAGCGACAGAGGGCGAGCCCCCGGCAGGGCTGCTCGCCGAGGCCATCTCGCATTCCCTGGTGATCTTGGACGCCTCTGGAGAGGCCGTCCGGGCGACACCGGCGGGGCCCGTAGACGTCATCTTCCCGGTGCTCCACGGGCCATTTGGAGAAGATGGCACGCTCCAGGGCATGCTCGAGATGGCGGGTATCCCCTATGTGGGCGCAGGCGTAGCGGCTTCTGCGGTGGGGATGGACAAACTGCTCTTCAAGGACCTCGCGCGCGCGCACGGCCTGCCGGTCGTGCCATTCCTGCCCATCAAGCGCTTAGAGTGGGCGCGCCAGCCCCAGCAGGTCATCGATCGGGTGGAAGCGGAGATCGGCTATCCATGCTTCGTGAAGCCTGCGAACCTGGGCTCCAGCGTGGGCATCAGCAAGGCGCACGACCGCTCGGAGCTTGGTGCTGCCCTCGACGAGGCAGCCAGATATGACCGGAAGTTGGTCGTGGAGATCGCCATCGATGCCCGTGAGATCGAGGTAAGCGTCCTGGGAAACGACGAGCCCATCGCCAGCGTCCCGGGAGAGATCGTGCCCGGAAACGAGTTCTACGACTTTGCTGCCAAGTACCTGGATGGGACCTCCGCCCTGCTCATCCCGGCTCCCATCCCGGAAGAGATGTCCGACGCCGTACGGCAGATGGCCGTGCAGGCCTTCCTGGCAGTAGACTGCGCAGGCATGGCGCGAGCGGACTTTTTACTGGACAGGCGAACGGGCGAGGTGTATCTTAACGAGATAAACACGATACCCGGATTCACCTCAATCAGCATGTACCCGAAGCTGTGGGAGGCCACGGGCATCTCGTATGCGGAACTCGTGGACCGGTTGATCGAGCTGGCGCTGGAACGCCATGCGGACAAGGCTCGCTCGGTCACCTCCTATCAGAGTGCAGAGGAAGGAGACTAGGCGTGCGGATACCGTTGGTTCAGGCCAAGCACAAGCCTCAAGCGAAGGTCCGGCGCCGAAACGGCCGAGGGCGCAGTGAGAAGTTTCACCAGGCTATACCTGCCAAGGCGGGGCTTGCGCATCGACGAGCGCGCACTCAGCCAAGCCCGCAAACCCGCCGCCGCCCGGCCAGGCCGACTGCGGAGCAGCGCGGCGCGGTCGCGGCGCCCAGCTCGACGGCCTGGCTTCAGTTCCGGCGGATCGTCGCAGCTCGCTGGTGGGCTCTCGCGCTTCTGCTGGTGCTGCTCTCTGGTGCAGCCTACGCGGCTTCGGACGAGAGGTTCTTTGTCTACCAGGCGGCGATCTCGGGTGCGGAGCACCTGGATGCTCGGGCAGTCTATTCGGCTGCAGGAGTCGACAAGCAATCGATCTTTTGGGTCAACCCGGAGCGAATCAGGGATCAAGTGTCCGCTTTGCAGGGTGTGAAGTCGGTAGAGGTACGCTGCTCCCTGCCCTCCCAGGTGGCGATCCATGTGGAGGAGCGCCAGCCCGCCATCCTCTGGCGCCTCGATGGCCAGCACCAGGATTGGTGGCTCGACGCAGAGGGTTTCGTCCTTCCATACCACGGGGATACCCAGGCGCCAGGCACGGTGTTTGTGATCGACTACAGCGACCGCACCCTGGTGCCGGGACAGACAATCGAGCCGGCCGGCCTGGCGTCGTCGGTTCTCAAGATGGCGGCCTCTCTGTCCGGCGTACGGGTCTTTTTCTACGATGCCAACCGGGGTCTCTACTTCACGCAGGCGGCGGAGGCCGGTGAATGGCCGGTGTACGTGGGAGACAGCGCCGACTTGGCCCACAAAATACGGGTGACAGAGCTCCTCAACAAGCACTTTCAAGACAGCAAGATCAAGCCCACCTATGTCGACGTGCGTTGGGCCGACCGGCCGGTCTATGGCCTGCCTGGCGGCGCAACGGCATCCGGCGGCAACTAGCCAGTGGGCAAGGCGCAGAGCCTTCCCTTGGCAGGTAGGTGGCAGGAATGAGGGAAAAGTGACGGAACCGAGACCGATTGTGGGCATCGATGTAGGCACAACCAAGATCTGCACACTCGTGGGTGAGGCAGAGAACGACGATCAGCTGCGGATCATCGGTGTCGGCATCGTGCCTTCTCGCGGACTGAAGAAAGGGGTCGTGGTCAACCTGCAGGAAACCACGGAGGCGATCCGCGCATCGGTGCGCAAAGCCGAGCAGATCTCGGGCTACGAGATCAGCAGAGCCTATGTGTCTGTCGGAGGTGGGCACGTCTCGGCCACCAATAGCCGCGGTGTCGTGGCCATTTCCCGCAGCCAGCGCGGCATTACCCAGGCGGACGTCGACCGAGCCCTTGACGGTGCCCGGGCGATTGCCATACCGCACAACCGCGAGATCATCCACGCGATTCCGAGAGGCTTTATCCTCGACGGCCAGGAGGGTGTCAAGGATCCGATTGGGATGCAGGGGACACGGCTTGAGGTGGACGCTCACATCGTGACCGGCTCATCCACACTGGTGAGCAACCTCGTCAAGTGCGTGGCAGATGCCGGCGTGAGCATCGACGATCTGATTCTTCAGTCGCTCGCATCGGGCGAAGCGGTGCTGCGTGACTCGGAGCGTGACATGGGTGTGGTTCTCGCCGACATTGGCGGCGGCACGACCGATGTCGGCATCTTTATCGAAGGGAGTATCTGGCACACACAGGTCCTGCCCACCGGCGGGGAGCACATGACATCGGACGTGGCCCTCGGACTGCGCACTCCGCGCAAGACGGCCGAGGACCTCAAAATCAAGTATGGGCACGCATTGGCTGCCGCGCTGGACACAGACGAAGCCATCGACGTCACGTCTTTCGGCGACGGAGCCAGACAGGCCGTGTCGCGACTGCGATTGGCTGAGGTACTCGAGGCACGGGCCGAGGAGATCATCGTCCTGATCTTGCGGGAGATCAAGAGATTGGGTTATGATGGGCTGTTGGCTGCAGGCTTGGTGATGTGCGGCGGGGCCTCGGAGCTGGCCGGGCTCAAGGACCTCGCCACGCGGGTGCTCGACCTGCCTGTGCGCGTCGGCTCGCCCCATGACCTTCAGGGGCTGACAGATTCGGTGGAGGGGCCGGCCTTCGCCACCGCAGTTGGGCTCCTGCTCTGGGGCATGCGGAATGAGCCCACCGCCAGAGACGAGGCGAAGCCACAACGGCGGCCCAGCATCTTCTGGACCAAAGTCCGCGAGTGGCTCAGAGCGTTCCTGCCGGGATAGCAGTGGATGTGGATCCAGCCCGGCAGTTGCGAAGCACGGCGACTCGCCGGACGATCATTCAGACTACGAGCTCTAGAAGAACATAGAAAGGAAGGGAGAAAGCCATGAAGCAGCACGTCGGTCAGGATGTTGAGAACTTTGCACGGATCAAGGTTCTCGGTGTGGGAGGAGGCGGCAGCAATGCCGTCAATCGCATGATGGAGGAGGGCCTTCGCGGCGTCGAGTTCATCGCCGTGAACACCGATGCACAGGCGCTCATGTCCGCCAATGCCCCCAATCGCGTGAGGATCGGAGACAAGCTCACCAAAGGCCTGGGGTCGGGGGGTGATGCGGCGATCGGCGCCAAGGCGGCGGAGGAGAGCAGCGATGACCTGTACGAGACCATCAGTGGGGCGGACATGGTGTTTATCACGGCTGGGATGGGCGGGGGTACTGGCACAGGCGCAGCGCCAATTATCGCCCGCATTGCGAAAGAGACCGGCGCTCTCACGATTGGAGTCGTCACGCGGCCCTTCTCATTTGAGGGGGCGCGCCGGCGCCAAGTTGCGGACGAAGGCATCGCGAACCTGAAGCAGCATGTGGATACGCTGATCGCTATTCCCAACGACCGGCTGCTGGAGATCGTGGACAAGAAGACCAGTCTGCAGAAGGCGTTCCGGGAAGCGGACGAAGTGCTGCGCCAAGGAATCCAGGGCATATCGGAGCTCATCACACTGCCAGGGCTCATCAACCTCGACTTTGCCGACGTTCGCTCGATCATGGCCCAGGGCGGTGCGGCTCTCATGGCGATTGGGTACGGAGAAGGCGACAACAAGGCGATACAGGCCGCCGAGCAGGCGATTGCCAGCCGCCTGTTGGACGTGACCATCGACGGAGCGCGCGGGATCCTCTTCAATGTGACCGGTGGACCCGACATGAGCCTGTTCGAGGTCAACGAGGCAGCCGAGATCATCCGAAGGACGGCACATCCCGAGGTCAACATCATCTTCGGTGCAGTGGTCGACGACAGCATGGTAGACAAGATCCGCATGACAGTGATCGCGACTGGATTCGATTCGGCAACGCCGCAGAAGCCGGTTGCCGTTCAGCACGTCGCGGCATCGACTGCCACGGTGGTACGGGCAGGGCCACGGTTGGCGCAGCCCTCTCCCAGACCAGCGCCCGGCCCGAGTGCAACGCAACGGGGTGTCGACGATGACCTCGACATCCCAACCTTCCTGCGCCGGAGGTAGAATCGGGCGCGCTCTGCGCGACTGGTCCAGAGCAATAGCCCGCCTCGCCCTCCCCCCTCTCGGGAGGGCGAGGCTGTTCGTACCTCAGGTTAACGGATGAGGTGTCCTATGGGACGCCCCAGCGACCGATCTTGCACTCTGACGCGGTCCGTAGTATACTGAGGTCACACTACCTGTTGTGGAGTGGCCGCGACCGGCCACAACTTGTAGCAGAGCCGGATCCTGGTGCATGCCAGTATCCGGCAGTGATATCTGTGGACGTTGCAGAACAGCAGGTGCCCAGGAGCGAGAGCATGAATTGCCCACTGTGTGGGGCACCAGATTCGCGAGTGATAGACACACGGAACGCTGAAGGTGGAATCCGCCGGCGGCGTGAGTGTGTGCAGTGCAGCAGGAGATTCACCACCTACGAGCGGATTGCTCCGCTCAGGCTTATGGTGATCAAGCGCGACGGCCGGCGCGAGCCCTTTGATCGCGACAAGATCGTCGGAGGCATCCAGATCGCGTGCGCCAAGCGAGCGATCGGAACGGAAGCCATCGAGGAACTGGTCAGCAACATCGAGAGCGAGCTGTATCACCGCGGAAGCCGTGAGGTCACAAGTCGCGAAATCGGGGAGATGGTGATGGCGAACCTGCGCCGCCTTGACGAGGTTGCCTACATCCGGTTCGCGACTATCTATCGCCGGTTCGCCGATGTCGAGGACCTCGCCGACGAGATACAGGACCTTCTGGAGCGCCGGCAGCGTGAAGCCGGCTCAAAGTCACAACTCAAGCTCGAAATCTAGTCAGGAATAGAGATGCCTGAGACAACCGATCGTACCCCCATTTGCCTTCCAGAAGTGCCACCTGTTACAGAGAGCGAAATCCACTTGTCCGAGAATGCCCGAATGGTCCTGCGGCGCCGGTATCTCCGCCATGGAGCCGACGGGGAGCCGATCGAGTCGCCCTCGGAGATGTTCTGGAGGGTGGCGACGGTGGTCGCCGCCCCAGATGCCCAGTATGGGGACGACCCTGCCCAGGCGGCGCGGGCGTTTTACGAGATCCTGACCTCGTTTCGATTCATGCCGAACTCGCCCACGTTTACCGGTGCCGGGACACCCCTTGGACAGCTGGCTGCCTGCTTTGTGCTGCCCATCCACGACGACATGGGCCGCGATCCTGCCGGCATATTCTCCACACTTCGCGTGGCGGCCCTGATCCAGCAGACCGGGGGAGGAAACGGTTTCTCATTTTCGCGACTTCGGCCGAAGGGCGCTCGCGTGAGTACGAGCAAGGGCCTGGCAACTGGGCCGGTCGGCTTTCTACGGGTCTATGACAAGGCCTTCGGAGAAATCGCCCAGGGAGGAACTCGCCGGGGAGCCAACATGGCGGTCCTTCGTGTGGACCACCCTGACATCCTGGATTTTGTCCGCTGCAAGGGTGACGAAGGGGACATCACCAACTTTAACATCTCTGTTGGCATCACCGATGCATTCATGCTCGCCGTCGAATCGGACGAAGAATACGACCTGATCAGCCCTCAGGACGGCTCTGTCTGGAAGCGCACGCGTGCCCGGGACGTGTTTGACGAGATTGTGAGATATGCGCACCGCAACGGCGAGCCTGGGGTCCTCTTCCTGGACACCGCGAACCGCAGCAATCCAGTGGCGCACCTCTACCAGCTCGAGGCTACCAACCCCTGCGGCGAGCAGTGGCTCGGACCCTATGAGAACTGCTGCCTCGGATCGGTCAACCTGGCAAAACACGCAACGGCAGAGGATACCGTCGACTGGGCATTCCTACAAGAAACGGTTGAGCTGGCCACCTGCTTCCTCGACAATGTGGTGGATGCAAACCGGTACCTTCCCACCGTACCGGAGGTGGAGGAGGCAGCACGCCGGGCCAGGCGCATTGGCCTGGGAATCATGGGGCTCGGCGACCTGATGTACCGGGTTGGCATCCGCTACGGAAGCACCGAAGGCGAGGAGTTCGCGGCCCAGGTGATGGAGTTTGTTCGCTACCATGCGATGCGCACCAGCATCATGAGAGCGAGCACGCGAGGAGCGTTTCCGGCCATCAGGGGCTCGAAGTACGATGCCAGTGATCTGGAGTGGCGCCCGCCCACCCCTCTGACCCCGCACACCCGCGAGTTCGGGCGTCCGCCCCTCGACTGGCAAGCCATCGCGCAGGGCATTCGGGCTCATGGAATACGAAATGCGGCGCAGACGACCGTGGCGCCCACCGGCACGATCTCGACGGTGGCCGGCTGTGAGGCCTATGGCTGCGAGCCAGCTTTCGCGCTGGCATATGTGCGCCATTTCCGCGACGATGTTCAGGATGCGGAGCTTCCCTACTCCAGCCCGCTGTTTGTCCGAGCCCTCGAGCGGGCCGGACTCGATGCCGCCCAGCGTGACCGCATCCTGGAGAGCGTGTCCCTGACCGGGAGCTGCCAGGGTGTGCCCGGGGTGCCTGAAGACGTCGCGGAGGTCTTTGTGGTGGCTTCCGATGTCCCAGCCGAAGGCCACGTGCGCATGCAAGCGGCGATTCAGGCCTTTGTCGACAACAGCATCTCCAAGACAGTCAACTTCTCTGAAGGCGCCACGGTCGAAGACGTCGCGCGCGCGTACCAGCTCGCCTGGAGGCTTGGCTGCAAAGGCCTGACCGCCTATGTGGCGGGTTCGCGCGAGCGGGTTGTGCTCGAAACGAAGAAGACACGCGCCGCTCGGGAGCTGGCGCGGTCTGAGCCTGAGCCACTCAAACCCAGGCCGGCTATCCTGCACGGCACCACCTACCGGACGCCCAGCCCTCTTGGCACGGCGTTCATCACGATCAACGAGAACGGCAACCGGGCGCCGTTTGAGGTCTTTGCCAATGTCGGCAAGGCCGGTTCGGACACCGCGGCGGTCGCCGAAGCCATCGGGCGGCTCATCAGCCTCATTCTGCGCATGCCCTCTGCCTTGACTGCCCAGGAACGCCTAACCGAGGTCATCGACCAGTTGGCAGGCATCGGTGGCCCGCGCCCCATGGGCTTTGGACCGAACCGCGTCCGCTCGCTTCCAGATGCCGTAGCGCAGGTCCTTGCGCGGCACATGACGGTGGTGGAGTCGGTGCAGCCGCCGGAACAGCTGCCTCTCCCCTTCAACATACCCGGTGAACATGCTGACCTCTGCCCTGACTGCGGCCAAGCGACCTTCGTGGCAATGGAAGGATGCCGCAAGTGCCTCAACTGCGGCTTTAGCGAGTGCTAGCGGCGAGACAAGCGTCACCGCCAGTTGGCAAGTGGTCCACGTCGTGCTAGAATGGCGCCATGATGCGGCGACTCTTGCGCGCGCTATTGGTCGTGACCACAATGGTCTTTCTGGCGGGCGTGGCGCAATTTGCTTTCCTGGCCTACCGCATCAACCGCACCGGCTCCCGTGACCAGGCTACCCCGGCAGATGTTGTGGTGGTGCTGGGAGCGCAGGTAGACGCCAACGGCCAGGCCGGGCCAGACCTCCTGTCGCGCACTGCACACGGAGTCTCCCTGGTCCAAGCGGGGTTCGCTCCCCGACTGGTCTGCACGGGAGGCTTCCAGGGAGATCGCCTCTCCGCGGCCGCTGTGGCATGCCGGCTGGCTGTCGCCCAGGGTGTGCCCGCGGACAACGCCCTGCTTGCCGAAGGCTCCAAGAACACGTGGGAAGACGCGCGCGCGACCGCCCTCCTGATGCGGGATCAAGGATGGCAGAGTGCCATCCTGGTGAGTCACCCGCTTCACCTTGAGCGAGCGCGCCTGCTTTTTGAGGGAGAGGGGATCAGGGCATACCCGAGCCCGACAAGCACGAACCTGTCCGGCATTCCATGGCGACATCGGGCATGGCTGACGGCGAGGGAAGCCGTCGGGATCCTGTGGATTGGACTCGCCGAGCTTGGTGTCCCCTATGAGTGGACCGACGGCTTCAGCCGCTGGGTCTATGGGATTCCCTCCTTCACTGACGCCGACTGAGGCCCCTTCTCGGCTTCTGGCTGGACTGTGCACCGCCCGATTGGCTGAGGGCGGCGCAGCTGTCCTTTGCGCGGCGAAGCGCTTGCCGCCGCCGGCCAGATGTGCTACACTCACGCCGTTGCCGCTTTGAGACAGCACTATGCACCGTGAGATCAATGGTGAGTTGGTCACCTACCGCTTCCACAGCTTGCCTGCCGAGCACCTCTGCCATGCCGTCTTCACCAGGCTAGGAGGCGTCTCGAGACCGCCTTTCGCCACGCTCAACGTGGGGAACAGCGTCGGCGATGAACCGACGGCGACGAGGGAGAACCATGCCCGCATCTTCCGGTACATGGAGATCCCCGCCGAGCAAGTAGTCACGGCTCACCAAGTCCATGGCAATCACGTGGCCCTTGCGACCGAGCAGGATGGGGGCAAGGTTTTCCAGAAGACGGACGGGCTGGTGACTCGATCTCCCAAGATCGCTCTCATGCTGCGCTTTGCCGACTGCCAACCCGTCCTCCTGTACGACTGCGCCCGGCATGTCCTGGGGCTGTTCCACGTGGGATGGCGCGGGCTTGCACAGGGTATGGTCCACAGGGCGCTGGAAGCCATGAGGCGCGAGTTTGGCACTGAGCCAGGGGACTTGGCCGCTGCACTTGGGCCGGCTATCGGCCCATGCTGCTACGAGGTTGGCGACGATGTTGCCGCAGCGATGGGCTACGCGCTTCCGAATTGGCGGCGGGTCATGAAGCGTGACGGGCAGCGGTGGCGCCTCGATCTCTCCGCCGCGAACGCCGACCAGCTGACCGACGCCGGGGTTGGCCAGATCGAGCAGGCGGGCATCTGCACCAGCTGCCAGAGCGCCGAGTTCTACTCACACCGGGCAGAGAAAGGGCTCACCGGGCGCTTTGCGGTCGTGGCCTACCTTCGCGGCGGACCGGCAGACAAGCTGAACGATCCGGCACCAGAGGATGAGCCCACGCACGCCCGTCCCGGCACCACAATGCCCACCTCCCTTCACCCAAGGGACCTGCCCAGTTTCGGGGAGTCCGGCGTCCTGTCTCCGGGCGACGGGGGCGAGCCGTGGAGGCCCGCGTGATGGGGTTATCGGCTCGGCTCTCCTCGGTATTGGGCCGCATCTCCGCCGCAGCCTCCCGCGCGGGGCGCGACCCCGCAACGGTCCGCCTGGTGGCGGTCACCAAGACCGCGCCGGCTGCGACAATCAGGGCTGCGTACGACCTTGGATTGCGTCACTTTGGCGAGAACCGGATCGAAGAGGCAGCACCCAAGGTGGCACTCCTCCCACCCGACATCCAGTGGCACATGATCGGGCACATCCAGAGCCGCAAGGCCAAGCAGGTGGTGCAGTGGATGCAGGTGGTGCAGTCGGTGGATAGTGTGCGGCTCGCCGCCCGCCTCGACCGGTTGTCCGCGCACCGTTCTGAGCGCCTTCCTGTCCTGCTCGAGATTAACATCTCAGGCGAGCCCACGAAGGCCGGTTTTCGTGGCGATCGTTGGCTCCTGGACCGCCAAGAACGCCAGGCCCTGTTCTCCAGCATAGGCCAGGTCGTGGCACTCCCCCACCTCGAAGTGGAAGGGCTGATGACCATCGCGCCGATCGTCGCCGATGCAGAGGATGCACGCGCCGTGTTCGCCGCACTGCGCCGGCTGCGTGATGAATTGAGGAGCACTTTCCCAGACAGCGACTGGCGGCAGCTATCCATGGGAATGACTGACGATTTTGAGGTAGCCATCGAGGAGGGCGCGACGATAGTCCGCATCGGGCGAGCCGTTTTCTCAGAGACACCGGTGCCGGCACCAGAGCAGCCTGCGATGAGCAGCCAGCACAAGGCGCATTAGAAGTTATGTCAAAGGGGAGTGAATTCTAGGCCCATGTCCCTTCTGATTAACGGAATTTCGACTGCGTTCAGGTTGTACGCGTTCCTCATCCTGGTGCGGGTGATTCTGTCCTGGTTGAGCCCTGACCCTTACCGCCTGCCCTACCAGGCAATCGTCCGGTTCCTCTACCGGGTTACCGAGCCGGTCCTGGCCCCCCTGCGCCGTGTCATACCCCCCATCGGCGGCACGGTGGACATCTCCCCGGTGGCGGCGATGATTCTCCTTGACCTCGCCCGCATGCTGGTTGTGTCGCTGCTCAACCGGATCTGACCGCCAGCCAAAGAAGGCGTTCGGGCCCCCGCTTAAAGAGACTGCCTCCCGCCGGGTGCACCCTGCAGGAGGCAGCTCCAGAGCCGGAATCGCGTGCTACGGCAGAGCCTGGTCAAGCAGCTCCCAAAGGTCAAGCACATCGACGAACACGCCCAGCTCATTGGCCACCCGGCCTGACCCGCGCAGCAGGGTGGGCTGACAGGTGGGGCAGGCTGTCACAATCGTATCCACGCCCACGGCGACCGCGTCCCGGACCCGGTTCTTGGACACCTCGATCGCGAGGTTGCGATCCACATCCAGCACGCCGCCGCCTCCCCCACAGCAGGTGGAGAATGTGCCGTGATGCTCCATCTCCACCAGGTCCATCCCCAGCGCACGCAGAATTCGCCGCGGCTCCTCGGTGACACCCAGCATCCTTCCCAGGTGGCAGGGGTCATGGTAGGTCACCTTCCTGTTGATGGGCACCAGATCCATTCCCTCCAGCCTCTCCGCCACCGCCACCAATGCGTGCTGCACTTGGAGTCCATACTCGTCCCGCAGCGTCGCCGTGCAGGTCGGACAGACGGTGAGGATGCCGCCCTCGAGGTGTTGGCCGTAGATCTGGCGGAACCGCTCCTGGGCCTGCCCGAACTCGTTTTCCAGCCCCACCGCCCCAACGATGTAGCTGCAACAGACTTCGTCTGAGATCAGCGCGTCGATTCCGACTTTGCCCAGCACTCTGACGATCTTTTCCACTTCGTGGGGCTTGCTCTGGTACGCGCAGCCGAGATAGAGAGGTGTGGTCCCCTGCCGACGGATCGGCGCAGGGCGCTCGAAGAGAGTGCCCTCCTCCAGGATCTTGCCGGCGGTCCTGAGGTGCTTTGGAGAGACGTGGCCGGCCGCGCGCAGCTCTTCGCGCACTGCGCTAAAGATGTCAAGATTGTGGAGCGCGCAGCGAGCTTCGCAGTAGCCGCACATCAGGCAGTCATCCATCACCTCCTGCAACTCCTCAGAAGGCTCCAGGACCCCTTCGAGCAGCCCGCGGGCAGCCAGCATGCGTCCCCGGCTGGAGTAGGTCTCCAGCCGCTTTACGCGATATACCGGGCACTCCTCCCGGCAGAAGCCACACCTCGTGCGGTTGCAGGTGTAAATGTCATCGACGAACTGCTGTAACGCCTCGTGATTCTCCATGCCCATCCTCGATCAGTCCGTTATCCAGCGTGACTCGAACTTTTTTCCGGGGTTCATGATATTGTCCGGATCGAACAACGCCTTGAGTTCTCTCATGTATTGGTAGCTGCGACCGTGCTCGCGCTCGCTGAAGCCCCCAAGCCGGTCGCCGTCCCCGATGTAGGTGCTCATTGTTCCCTCAAGCTCTACCGCCTTGAGGCTCATCTCTCGGACGTACCGGTAAAAGTCGGCTACGGCCTCTGGGGTCGAGTCGTCCGTGAACACCGCGAAGCTGATGCTCGGGCTGACCTTGTTTGGTGATTCGTTGTAGACGGTCATGCCGAGGATGTCCTGACCGTACTTGGCTGCAATCTCGAGGAACGCATGGTACATCTCTTCCAGGCGGCCCATGGGCACGCCGACATCCGCTGCCCCGAACTTTTTCTGTCTCTGGCTGTCGGGCCACTTTTGCTTGAACGGAACGAAGTCGAGCCGGTGCTTGCTGTCCCAGTACCCCTCGACCATCTCCTGCTCGCGCACGAGCTCGGCGCCAAACTCGCCCTCCAGGATCTGCCGCGCCTTACCCAGGCTGAACTCCACGACCTCCGCGTCTCCTGCGAACGAAAGAAAGAGGATAGACTCGGCCCAATCCGGCACGTCTGGCTCTCGGCCATACTTCTGGCGAAAGGAGTGAGTGTAAAAGTGCAGGCGCCGCCGGCAGTTGATGTGTGCGCTCTCCACGGAGAGCCCGCTGGCAAGAGTGCGCTCCAGGGCTCTTGCGGCATCGATGAGTGTGCGAAACACCCATCCTCGCACCACCCGAGTCTTGGGGAGGGTCACAACCCGCAGCGTCGCCTCGGTGACCACACCCAGGGTTCCCTCTGCGGCCACGAAGAGGTCCATCAGGTTGTAGCCCGTGGAAGAGAAAGACGCCTTCCGGTGCCCAAAGCGGACAGCCTCACCACGGCCAGTCACTACCACCACGTCGGTGAGGCAATCCATGATCTTGCCGTATCGCACTCCGAAGGTCGAGTCGTTGTCGCAGCCGATCGACGCTCCAATGGTGCACGCCCTCTTGCTCTCGGGCTGGTGCGGGAGCCACAGGCCATAGGGAGCGAGCTTTTCGTTCAGCTCCCAGAGCGTGATGCCTGCCTGAGCGGTCACGGACATGTTCGCCGGATCAACCTCCAGCACCCGGTTCATGCCTTTTGTCTCGATGACGATGCCGCCCTTCCAGGCCACGACGCTTCCGCCCATGCCCGTGCCACCCGCAAAGGGGACCACGGGAAGGTGGTGCCGGAGCGCCACCTCAACGATGCGCACGACATCGTCCGTGCTTTGGGGCACAACGACGATATCGGGCAGGTCGACCATCTGCTTCGGCCTGGGGCTCCAATCACGGCTGTAGGCCATGCGGTGAATCGAGGAGTCGGTAGCCCTCTCTTCACCCAGGAAGGCTTGGAGCTCAGCCAGGGCGTTCTTGACTGAATCCCTGTCTACCATACGTACCATCTCTCCCTATCTGGCTATGAAACCACTGGACATCCGCCGGCAACGATTCGCGGGACGGAGCCAACTCAACTACCTCCCTGGCTACCCGCCCCCGCACAGGAGGCGGCCGCACACGGGGCAAAAGTGAGTGGCGCCGCGCTCCACGGCCAGGGCTTCTGCCGTCGGCACGTCGACGCCACAGGCCTGGCACATCCCGCGCCGCAGCAGCGCAACAGCGACTCCCCCCAATTGGTCACGAAGGTCATCATAGAGGGCCAGATCAGCCCGCGAGATGCGCGATCGGACTTCGATGCGGAGGTCGTCCACTTCGCGGAGGCGTGCCTCCAGGCCTTCCTTTTCTTCAAGGAGCGCTGCATGCTGCTCCAGCCATTCGGCCTCCACCTGGCCCAGCTGAGCAGCCTGCGCTGCCTTCTCGGCTTCCTGGGTCTCGGAGAGCAGCAGCAACTCGAGCTCGGCATCCTCAAGCTCAGAGAGGTGCCGCTTGAGCGACTTGGCCTCTTCCGAAAGGCCGCTCAACTCCTTGGGGTTGCGGACTTTGCCGCCGTACATTCGCTCCTGGTTGGCCTTCAACTTCGCACTCAGGCTGCCGACGTCCAACTCAATGGCGCGCATCCTGGCTTTTGTCTCCTGCAGAAGGCGCTCGGCCTCGGCCGCATGTGCACGGGCCTCCACAACCTTCTCCGGGAGCGCCAGGCTCTCCTCGATCTCGGCCAGGCGCTCGCCCTTGTCATCCGATTCACTGTCGATCTGTTGAAGCCGATAGAGTTGTCCTACGCTCACGAGCCCCTCCACAGAGTCAACCGGCACCAGTGATGAAAAAGGCCCCATGCACAGCGCATCAGGCCCTTACCTCACCCTCTCCCCGCCTGCCACAGGGTATGAGAAACCCACGTGGCCAGCGGCCAGCAGCGTGAGCCGACATTTCCTTTGTTGGCCTTGGTTCCCACCGCCGTACTATACCAGAAACCTATTGGCCGGCAAAATCCGCCCGGAGGCGCCGCCTTTGGAACGCCGGGCCCGCCGAGGCTTGCATGTCCGGCCGAAGGACGTTAGAATCGACCCAGTCTGGGAACGAAAGCCACGTGCAACTCAACTCTGTCGTCATACCAACCTACAATGAGCGCGAGAACATCGTTCCGCTTGTCGACACCATTCTTGCGCTGCCTGTTCCCTTCGAGGTCCTGATCGTCGACGACAACTCGCCCGACGGAACGGGCGAACTGGCCGATGACCTGGCCATCCAGAACCCGCAGGTGCAGGTGATCCACCGGCCAGGCAAGCTTGGGCTGGGCACTGCCCATATTGCCGGCATGCGAGCGGCGATGGCTGCGGGCGCTTGGCGTATCTTTACCATGGACGCCGACTTTTCCCACCATCCCCGCCACCTTCCTGAGCTGGTCGAGTCCCTCGACAAGTGGGACATTGTGATCGGCTCGCGCTATGTTCGCGGCGGTGGAACGCTGCACTGCACCGCCCCGCGGAAGGCGCTCAGCCGCGGTGCGAACCTCTTCGCACGCTTCGTGCTCGGGCTGCCAGCCACAGACTGCACGGCGGGCTATCGCGGCTACCGCCGTCCCGTACTTGAGAGCGCCCCCCTTGAGAGGATCCGATCAAACGGCTATTCATTCTTGATCGAGATGTTGTTCCTCTGTGCACAGAAGGGCTACACCGTGGGCGAGATACCTATCCTCTTCGAGAATCGCCAGATGGGCTCCTCCAAGATCTCCAAGGCCGAGATTTTCAGAGCGTTGCAGACAGTAGCACGGCTGGGTTGGTCAAGAACGAGTATCTAGGCCGGATGGGCCAAAGCGACGCGCCGGTTGCAGGAAACCCGGCAACCTGGTATCATGCGATTGTGCAGCACTTTGGCAACCCGCAAGGGAAGGAGATCTACGGACATGCAACACCGGCCTCGTGATGCGGGCAGCAGCCTGGTTGAGTACGCGCTGGTGCTCGTCCTGATCGTCATCGTGGTCATCGTGGTCTACCTCCTGGTAGAGCCCGCCATCGGCAACATAATCGAGCAGCTCAAGTCCGCGCCCTGAGGGCCACCGGACCCCCGTCCCAATGGCCGCATGCTCCCATTTGCCCGACCGCCAAGTGCGTGGTAGAATGCTGCGTGAGGCTGCTCGCGCCAGCCGCGAAAAGGGCACAGTGCAGCTCGGGCTGCACCCAGTACAGTGCCAACGCTGCGCGGGTGAGGCGAACTCTGGCATGATGTGTGCATGGTGATCGCACAATCCGGCATACAGCGACCCGGGAATGCCAGGGCTTCCTGGCTCCGGCAGCTGACCGACGCGATCGTCGACCTGCTTTACCCACCTCGCTGCGCCGGATGCCGCAGGCTGGGCGAGTGGCTCTGTGAGCGCTGCATCCGCGCAATCGATACCATCCATCCCCCTATCTGTGCTCGCTGCGGTCGGGCGATCCATCCTGACGTGGCGGCCGCTGCCTCGGGAGACGGCTCGTCCTATCGGTGCGGGCTGTGTGACGAGCTGGGGCCCGAACTGGGTGCCATTCGCGCACTTGCCTACTTTGGCGGGCCGATGCGGGAGGCGATTTACGAGCTCAAGTACCACGGAGTGACCGTGGTGGCGAAACCCCTGGGCCAGATGATGGCCCAGGCCTGGCCCGGGCTGGCACCTGAGGGAAGAGAACGGGCAGACGCAATCGTGCCGGTTCCGCTTCATCCCGCGCGAGAGCGGGAACGTGGCTACAACCAAGCTGCCCTGCTCGCCCGCGAGCTCGGCCGCCACCTAGAGCACCCGGTAGTGGAAAACGTGCTCCAGCGCTCCAGGTCTACGCTTCCGCAGGTGAGCCTGGGCACTCGTGCGAGATACGCCAACGTGCACGGCGCCTTTCGCTGCAGGTCGGAGAGCCTGCGCGGGAGAAGCGTGCTCCTCATCGACGATGTGTGCACGACGGGCGCAACGCTCGAGGCGGCTGCGGCCGCACTGCGCCGCGGTGGGGCCACGGCAGTGACTGCATACACACTCGCGCGTGCAAAGTAGCTCCTGTGAGACAGCTGCAACCATCCCATCAACAAGGAGAGTCGAAAAATGGAACTGAATATCAAGGGCAAGAACATCGAAGTGACAGACCGCCTGCGGGACCACGTCCAGCGGAAGATCGGCAAGCTCGATCGCTATCTGCCCACGATTACTGAGGCCTGGGTCGAGCTGACGGTAGAGGGGGCCAGAGCTGCCCAAGACCGACAGGTCTGCCAAGTGACCATCCGCTCCAATGGGGTCATCCTGCGTGCAGAAGAACGGGCCGACGACATGTTCACGGCGATTGATACCGTCCTCGACAGGATGTACCGCAAGATCGCTCGCTACAAGGGCCGCCGGGCAGACCGATGGCGCGGAGCAGGCGTAAACGTGGAACCCCTTCCCATTGAGACAGAGCAGGAGGCCGACGAGACACCTGCGGCCATCGTGCGGCGCAAGCGATTCCAGATGACGCCGATGCTGCCCGAAGAGGCCGTCGAGCAGATGGAGCTGCTCGGGCATGACTTCTTTGTCTTCTTCAACCCCGAGGAAGGCCAGACCAACGTGCTCTACCGCCGCAAGGACGGCACGTACGGACTGCTCCAGCCTGAGCTTTCGTAGCCCTGGATGGGAGATGGGCCGGGACCCGCATGGGCCGCGGCCCATTTCCTTCTCCAGCGCTGACCTTGGTGGCCTACCATAGCGCAGAGACCCTCAGGGCTATGGTGAGCCCGGTTTGTGCCGCAGACTCCTGTGTGGTATAGTCTCTGTTCCAAAGAAATGCGCAGACTGCCGCCGGCCTGCGCAGTATCACGAAGCAGGGAGAGTCCTTTGTGAGCGCCGTCCTGTTCATCTGCACCGGAAACATCTGCCGCTCTCCGATGGCAGCCGGCCTGCTGCGCAGAAAGCTGGCTGCCGAGGTGCCGCACGCCACGCACCGCGTCTGGTCGGCCGGCACCTGGGCTCTTGACGGCCAAGCAGCCAGTGAGCACGCCCTGGCCGTCATGGCCGAGAGAGGGATCGACATCTCGGACCACGTGGCCCACTCGGTCAATGGGGCAGATGTGGCGGAGGCTGATCTCGTTCTCACGATGAGCCAGGAGCATGTCGAGTTTGTGCTGCGCATGTGGCCCCAGTATCGCTGGAAAGTGCACCGGCTGGCGGAAATGGCCGGCAAGAAGAAGGATGTCTGGGACCCCTATGGTGAGTCGGTAGAGGCCTACCGTGAGGCTGCGGAGATTATCTCGGACTATATCGACCGCGGCATCAAGCGCATTCTCGAGCTTCTGTGAGTATTAGGCAGAACCGGCCCGCTTCTGCTTGAGCCGCCAATAGGTGACGTAGGTGTACCATGCCATGAGGCCGCAGAAGAGCAGGCCATAGACATGGTCTTTGTAGCCCCCCAGGCTCACGAATCTCCGCCAGAACTCGCGCGCAGGCATCGTCCAATGGGTCCAGCGATGCGTAGGCACGCCGCGTTCGTATAGTATTTGGCACTCGTGCTCGGTGTAGCGCATCATCTTTTCCCTGAACTGGGCAATGCTGTCGTAGTTGTAGTGGATGAGGACGTTCTGCAGGGTGCCTGCAGCCCCGTCCAGGATGACGGTCTCGTGCACGGGCCGCTGGGGATCGTAGTGCGCCATCCCACGGCGCAGAAGACGCAACTGGGGATCGGGGTACCAGCCCCCGCCGCGCATGCGGTGTCCGAGCATGAAGTTGTGCCGTGGCACCCACCAGCCAACGGGTGCATCTTTTCCGGTTTGGGCGATGACCAGCCGCACTTCCTGGGCGAGCGCGGGCGATGCGCGCTCGTCGGCATCGACGAAGAAGATCCACTCTGATTCTACGGCGAGCAGGGCGGCGTTCCTCTGAGACGCAAAGTCCTTGAAGGGATGGACCAGCACCTGCGCACCGCACTGGCGTGCCCGGAGAACGGTGTCGTCCTGACTGCCCGAGTCCAAGACGACTCGCTGGTCGGCCCAGGCAAGGCTTTCCAAGCAGTCTGCAATGTGCCTGCTCTCGTTCTTGGTCAGCACGACGGCGGCAAGCTGGCACGTCACAGCGATGCCACTTCCCGATAGGCGGCAAGGCGCCCATCCAATTGGGATTGTGTGAGAGCCCCGCGCCGGAACGCCCTCCGGGCTCGCCAGCGCTCGGCCGCCAGTCCCGCCTTTACCAGGGCACGCGCTGCGAACAGGAAGCCAACCCCCTCGTGCTTTTTGTACATGAAGAAGCGGCTGCGCCACAGTTCAACGAACATGCGGTCGCGGAACTGCTTGGTGCTTTGGCCCTCCAAGTGCACGATTCGTGCACCTGGGACGCAGTAGACCCGCCAGCCCGCCGCCCGAATGCGCCGGCACAGGTCGACCTCTTCGCAGTACATGAAGAAGCGCTCATCAAAGGAGCCGACTTGGGCCAGCACGGCTGCACGAACCATGAGGGCAGCCCCGAGTGGATGGTCGACCTCAAAAGGCAACCCTGCCGCATAGTCACGGCGGGGGTAGCGCCCATTGAGGCGGGACTCGAGCAGCCGGTGATGTACCGGGAAGAAGTCGAAGAAGATCTGCGCAAGACCAGGAAAACGGAAGGCCGAGTGCTGGAACCCCCCATCGTGGTAGACCAAACTCGCACCGGCCGCGCCGGCCTCGGGTGTCGCGTCGAGCCAACGCACCAATGCGCCAAATGCATCACCCTGAACCAGGGTGTCGGGATTCAGGAAGAGGATGTGCCGAGCGGCCGAGAGGCTGGCTTGGATCTCCCGGAGGGCGGCGTTGTTGCCCGCCGCAAACCCGGAGTTCGTTTCGAGGGCGAGCAACTGGACGGCCGGATAGCGGCTGCGCACCATGGGTGCTGACCCGTCAGACGAGGCGTTGTCGACAACCCACACCCGGCCCTCGAGACCTGCCCGATCGAGGCCAGCATTCACCGAGTCGAGGCACTGCGCCAGCAGAACTCGAGTGTTGTAGCTGACGATGACGACTTCGAGGTCCAAGGGGCACTCACGGCTCCGCGATGTGGAGCAGCACCTGGTCTACGTAGTTGTTCTGGCTCTTGATGCCTACATACTCGTGGATGAGTCCGCCCCAGGCGTAGATGTCGGGCCGAGGGAATGGCCCCACCAGCCTGACACATCCGATGACGGTCCCTCGCTTGCCCGGATCGAGGAAGCATTGCTCGTGCCCCTCGATCATCTCACAGCGAAGCTCATCTGGCTTCCCGACTGCCCAACGGTAAGGAAAGTCGCTCTGCGAAATGTCCAGGTTGACCCCGAATCGCCACACTCCAGCCTGCTGGTACCAGCTATCGTCTTGCTGCTCGGATGCCAGCGTGTTCGAATTCTGATCGCTTGAGTAGCATGTGCCCGAGGGAGGGCCTGACGTGCGGATGGGCACCTTGCCGTAGTTCTCCACATAGGTGGTAAAGACCAACGTCTCGCCGAGAGCGGTATAGAGCTCGGTGCCCGATTGGCTGCGCAGAGCGCTTGCCCAGTGGATCGTGCCCTGAACGACGTCAGCACGCGGCTGTCCGCCCTGCTCGATGGTCAGGGTGGAGCTCACAACCACGTGGTGGCCTGCCAGGTCCCTCGCCTCGGCCACCACGATGTAGTCGCCGTCGGCAGGCGGTACTGCCCCCCTGTCTACCCCACCATCATAGTCATAGTAGTGGTAGCCGGCCTTTCCAGGCTCGACAGCCCGCTCCTGTTCCTCGAGAGGGTACTGCAAGGCCCGATCGGACGGGCTGTAGACGTAGACCTGGACTCGATCTACGTCCCGGTTGAGGAAGTAGGAGACACCGGTACGGTCCGCGAGGCCGTCCTGGTTGGGACTGAAGGTTGGGAGCGTCACGCCAAAGTTCTGCAGCTCGGGGACAAGGGTGTCGCCCCCCGCTAATTGAATGGCGCCGCTCTCCTGCTGCGAGTCTCCCCTGTCATCCTGGGCTTCTATCACCCAACGGTAGTCACCGTCGGGCAGCACCCAGCTCTTCACAAGCTGTCTGCCGAGGGGGTCGCCCATTTCCAGCCAAAAGGGCCGGTGAATCACCCCGCCCCACTGGACACGATACTCGCCTGCTGACCGCGGCTTCTCCTGGCGGAAGTAGAACCGCTCTCCGCTCGCGTTTTCGAGGTAGATCGAAACCGTGGCAGTGCGCGATAGCTTGTAGGAAATGCTCGTGGCGTCATCCAGTCCATCGGCATTGGGTGAGATGGTGGATGGCGTCACCGAGACCTCCGACAGGATGGGGCGGATGTGACAGCCAGTGACGGCCATGGCAGCGAGGAAAAGCAGGGCAAGCGCCTGCCAAAGGCCCAGCCGCCGGCCAGGAGTCGCGCCCCACGGGGTCGCTTGTGGCCCATTGGGGCGTCTTCTGCGCTCTGCGGTCTTCATATACGCCAGTGTAGCAGAAGCGCCCTGGCTCGTCAAGTCGATTTTGGGGCTGGGCCCCAACGCCTTCCAGCCGAGCCCTCGTGAGCCGCACGTGCAGGGCAGGATCGGGCGCACCCAACCGCCGAGCCGGCGGGACAGTCGTCGACTTGGCAATTGAGCCAAGCGAGGGCGGCTAGAGCAAGCGCCTTCCGAAGCCCTCCCGGGTCGCCGAGTTGTCATACATCTCTTCGATGGTGAAGAGGTAGGCAGGACGCTTCGCCCAGCGTTCGGGGTGGGGCTGGTGATAGACATCGTGCTGGGCGTTGATAAGCCGGTGGTAGAGGCTGCCTTCCTCATGAATCTCGGCACGGCCTCGGACCTCAAAGCTCACGGCCGGCGGCTCATAGAAGAGCAGGGTCACCGACGGGTTCGCCCGCAGGTTCGCCCAGGTGTGATCTTGGGCCAGCTCCAGGGATCCGAACCGCGTGAAGTCGAGTCGCCCAGGGCTGTCGGAGCCGTAGAGCAAGCGCATGAGCAGCCTCAGCCCTTCCTGGCTGTAGCCGTCGCGCCAGCCGCGGCCAATGTGCTCGAGGTAGGCATCGAGCGTCTCCTGAACGAACTCGGGCTTGGGGACGTACCCGACGCCCTTAATGGAAGCGTTCAGCCCGGCCGGGCCATACGACACCACAGCCGGATTGTGCCGGGTGAATCCGAGGAATATCTCGTGGGGAGCCACGTGCTCGCCTTCCGCCTGGCGTCGAATAAGCGCGGCTCGCCCATGGTATGCCCAATTCAGGAAGGCCTCTGGGATCATGCGTTCTCCACCAGGATCATATTGGTCCGCGCTGTTCGCTGCCGGATGTCCTTGGCCACCCCGTACTCGGGTGAGCCCCACCACTCCCTGGCCTGGTCGGCGCGCTCAAACTCGAGGACGACAAAGCGGTGTGTCGGCCAGACGCCCTCCAAGACCTGCACCTGGCCGCCTCGCACGACGTAGCGCCCGCCATAGGCCGCAACCGCCGGAGCCGCCAGCCTCTTGTACTCCTCGTACTCCACGGGCTCCGTCACCTCGATGTCCACGATCACATAGGCTGCCATCTCTTGTCTCCCTTCATTGTTGAGGCCCAGCGAGGGCCCGCGCTCCGGGCAAGCCTGGGCGTGAAGCTGAAGGCCCCATGGCTGCCTCCGCCGCAGCCCAGGCATGGGCCCTAGCCGGCCGCTTTGGCCAGCCCCCGGTCGCCACACTCCCCCAACCTGCAGAGGAGGCCTGCCAGCGCCAGCGAAAAGACCCGGGCTCTCGGTGGGTCCGAGCGCGAGGTAAGGACGACGGGCGCACTGGCGCCCATCACAATGCCGGCCACCTTGGCATGGGCCAGATACTCCAGGTTCTTGGAAAGGATGTTGCCCGCATCCAAATCGGGCACCACCACCACATCCACGTCGCCCGAGACTGGGCTGTCGATCCCCTTCTCGCTTGCCGCCTCGGCCGAGATCGCGTTGTCGAATGCCAAGGGGCCATCCACAATGGCGCCCTTGATCTGCCCACGCTGGGCCATTTTGCTCAAGCAGGCAGCATGCACCGTCGAGGGGATGGAGGGGTTCACCGTCTCGACGGATGAGAGCGCAGCGACCTTTGGAATCTCGACACCCAACCTGCGTGCCAGGTCGATGGCATTCTGGGCAATGGCCGCCTTTTCGGCGATCTGGGGATTGATGTTGATGGCCGCGTCGCTGATCATCAGCAGCTTGTGGTAGGTCGGCACTTCGAGAACGAAGACGTGGGAGAGCAGGCGGTCCGTGCGCAGCCCTGCCTGCTGGCTCAGAACTGCGCGCAGCATCTCATCCGTATGCAAGTACCCCTTCATCAAGACCTCTGCCCTGCCGCGCTTGACCAGCTCGACGGCCGCTGCCGCGGTAGCAGAGCCGGTGTCGGCAGGAACAAGGAGTGCACCGCCGAGGTCCCACCCGATCGCCTCCGCCTCTCGTCTTATGTCCACCTCACGCCCCACCAGCAGGGGGTCCACAATTCCGATCTCCATGGCCTGCCTAATCGACTGCAGCACGAGGCTGTGAGCAGCGGCAGCCACTGCCACCCGAACCGGCGGGTGTTTCTGTGCCATGGAGACTAGCTCCTCAAGGGTGCGTATCATTGTCTTCCTCCAGAACGGATGTTAGCAGCAGCACGCGCGGATTTGCCGAAGCGCGTGTGGAAGGCGCACAGCCACGTCGCCGGCTACCATGCCCATGTCCCCCATCTCGGCGCGGACCAGCTCCCCGGCAAGCCCATGCACGAATGCGCCAGTGACGGCCGCCTCGAAGGGATCCATCCCCTGCGCCCGCAGCCCGGCGATGGCTCCCGCGAGTACGTCCCCGCTTCCGGCCGTGGCAAGGCCGGCATTTGCGAAGGGGATCACCATCTGCCTTCCCCCCGGCTCAGCCACGACGGTGAAGGCCCCCTTCAGAACGACGACCACGCCCCACTCGCCGGCCATGCGCCGGCACACGTCCTCGCGATGGGACTGGATGTCGGCGGCATCGAGGCTTCCCCCCATCAGCCGCGCCATTTCTCCGGGATGAGGCGTGAGGATGGTGCCGGGCGGCAACGCTGTCCACCACCGGTCCGCTGCGGCAAGGGCATTCAGCGCATCGGCATCCACGACGAGCGGAGGAATCGCTCTGCTCACAGCCGAGGGGACTGCCTGCGGGCCGGCCGTGCAGCCGCTCGTTGGGGAGCGAGCCAAGTCGGGCACGCCGAGAAGGGCGTGAACGAAAGCCACTGTCTCTTTCTCCTGAGTCAGGCCGGGTCCCACGAGAAGCGAGTCGTAGCCCGCCGCCTTCACCCGGACGGGCTCGACAGCGTCGCAGGAGATGGCTCCCTGCTGCTGCGGCAGCAGCAGATAGGTCGCCTCAGCCAGGTGGGCGGCCACGGCCGCATGTGCCGGCGCCGGGAGTGCCATGGTGACGAGCCCTGTCCCCACGCGAGCCGCGGCTGTGCCGGCGAGCACGGCAGCGCCCGGATAGCTGGCCGAACCGGCCACAATCAACGCGCGCCCGAACGTCCCCTTGTTGGCCGAGCGCGGGCGCGCCGGGAGCCATCCGCGCAGGAGGCCGGCGGTCGCCATCTCCCAGCCGTCGTATCCCAGCAGCTCGCCGGGGATGCCGATGTCGGCAACCACCATCTCCCCGACGGCACCTGCGCCAGGGAATCGCAGCATTCCCCACTTTGGCCCGGCGAACGTCACCGTCAGGTCTGCCGTGAGTCCCGCAGGATCGAGAGCGCCCGTGTCGCAGTCAAGCCCAGTTGGGCAATCGACGGCGATCATCAGGGGCCGCGCGAGGGCTGCCCGCGGAAGCACTGGGGTGAGTGTCGTGAGTGCGCTGCCAGCCATGGAGGCGCGCACGATGCCAAGCAGCTCGGATAGGCTGCCCTCGATCGGCCTTGAGACTCCAACCCCCAGGAGGGCATCCACCACGACGTGAGAAGAAGCGAGGAGCGCCTGAAGGGCCAGGTAGTCCCCGTCGTCTTGGGCCCAGACAACCGGCACGTGATCGTCAACTACCCTGTCGTAGTTCGGGTCGCCGCCCTGTTGGCGCCTCCATAGGTAGCAAGTCACCTGCGCGCCGAGTGCCTGCAGATAATGGGCGGCTACCAGTCCATCTCCCCCGTTGTTGCCGGGGCCCACGAGGACCAGGATGGGCCGGCCCTGGAGCTCGATCCGTTCCTGGACGGCAAGCGCCGTGGCCCTGCCGGCAGATTCCATCATCTCAGAAAAGGGCAAGCCCAGCCTGTTTGCTTCGCGCTCCAGGAAACGGCTTTCCTGCACAGTCAAGAGGCGCGCGCGCATGCATCCCTCTCCGAACCCGGGCGCCGTGTCCCGTCGCCGTCCTGCGCCCGAAGCTCCGCCTCGAGCCAGAGCCATGCGATCAGATCCAACACCAGGGCCCCCACCGTCAGCACGATGAGCAGGAAAAAGACCTGGATAGAGGTCGAGTCGGAGCCGCCGATCGGATCGATGGGGTGCCGGATCACCTCTGCCTGGCGAGTCACAACCCACGGGGCAAGCCCCATGACAACCCGCACCGCCGCACCAAAGTCCGGGTGAGCGACCAGCCTGATGACGACCTCGAGGGCCAGGGCGGCGCCGAGGATCAGTGCTGTCGCCCGAACCCGGGGCTCGCTCCAGGCGAGCATCTGGCCCCAAGCCAGCTTTGTGACTGCCATGGCCGAGATCGCGTAGGCGATCCAGACCAGGAGAGCGCCTCTGCCGGCAGCGTCCGCTCCCCGGTACCAGACAGGCCTGCGCGCAATGAGTGCAAGCAGGCCGAGGAGGCCCGCCAGAGTGAAAGCGAGAAGCCCGGCAAGCACCAGTGCCCCGTGCACATACACCAACTTGATCAAGCTGCCAAGGCGGGCCTCGGCGGGGGCCAGAGCCGTCCAGCATGCCAGGAGAATGAGCAGCAGGATGCCAGCAGGACGAAGCAGGCGGGCTCGAATCCGACGAAGACGCTCTGGTTTCATGGGTATCCTTCAGGATGGGTCCGACAGCCGGTGCCGTGGCTCACCCACTCCTTTTGTGCCGGCTGTGCTGGACAGGCATGGAGAAGCGCTGTACAATCGGCTCGAACTCTCCGGGGAGTAATGGAATGGAACCGAACGAGACTGCCTTGCCCAGGGACAAGAAGCTGCATCCGGGATGGATCGCAGCCGGTGCCGTCTTCCTGGTGGTTGTCATCCTGCTGGTCGTGGCACTTTCTGGAGAGCCGGCCATGCCGCCGCAGGTGGGCCAGCCGGTGCCGGGGTTTGAGCTGACGGCGTTCGACGGGACGCCCATGGTCCTCGGTGCCCCAGGCAGGAAGGTCGTCGTGCTGAACTTTTTCGCGAGCTGGTGCAAGCCCTGCCGGCAGGAAGCCGCTGACCTGGAGCAGGCATGGCGCGACTACGGGCCGGACGGGGTGCAGTTCTACGGGGTGGGCTACAAGGATGCCGCCGCGAACGTCAAGCGCTTTGTCTCCGAGTACGATGTCACCTACCCCGCCACGACCGAGACGAGCAACGCCACGGCACGGGCGTACGGGGTGACCGGCGCACCGGAGACCTTTATCATTGACGGGGCGGGCCTGCTCGTGCGCCATATCCTCGGCCCCATCAGTCGCGAAGAGCTTGCGCACGAACTCGACCAGATCCTCAGCCGTTGACCTAGACCTGCTCCGTCCAGCTGCGCCCTGCAAGCTGCCTCTGGTAGAAGCTAAAGAGCGCGTTCCTGACACGCCCCAGGTCCAAGCGGCTCATCAGCTGGCCTGCGTAGGCTACGGACATTGCGCCGGTCTCCTCTGAGACCACGACGACCAACGCATCACTCTCCTCCGTGACGCCGACCGCGGCTCGATGCCTTGTCCCCAGCTTTTTGTACTCGGGGTTCTGAGTCACGGGCAACATGCAGCTGGCGGCGAGGATCCTGTCGTCGCGGATGAGCACGGCCTTGTCGTGGAGCGGTGTGTTGGGGTGGAAGATTGTCTGGAGGAGCTCTGCCTTGACCTCAGAGTCTACCAAGACGCCCGTCTCTGCGACATCTTGAAGGCCCGTCTCTCGCTCCAGGACAATGAGAGCACCATGACGGTCGGCAGCGAGCCGATGGGCAGCGCGGACGATCTCGCTGATGACCTTTTCGACCGTCTCGTCGCGCTGCCGTTTCCCCAGCAGGCCCCCCGTTCGCCCAAGCCGCGCCAGGGCCCTGCGGATTTCGGGCTGAAAGACCACGGGGATGGCAATGAGGAGCGCGGGCAGCGCATTGGCCACCAGCCAGCCGAACCCCTTGAAGGGCAGGGCACGGCTGACGAGGAAGAGAACCACGATCACGAGCACCATCCCGCGAAGCAGCTGAACAGCCTGGGTCCCCATCGCCAATGTGAACACGAAGTAGAGCAGCGCCGTGACGAGGAGGATGTCGACGACGTCGTACCACTGCACGTGGGAAAAAACCCACAGGATGTCCGCCACTCTGCCCTTCCTTGAATCTCAGTCCGAAGCGATGGCGCGATTATACCAGACCAGGCTCGGCACCGCAATACCTGTCGTGCAGGTCTTCAAACACAGCCGGTGCGACGGCATGAGCCTGGCGCAGCATCTCCAGGGCAAGCTCGCGGATCTCCCACTGTGCCGCCTTGTCGCACCTCACCTCGAAGAAGTGCCGAAGCGAGCGCAGGTTCATCGTGACGATGATCCGGGTGGCCGTGGCGTTGGGCAACAAGAAGCGAGCGTCCTCCTTCCGAATGCCCGCCTCGCGCAGCTTTCGGTAGGCACGCACTACCTGGTCTGTGTGCTCTGCCCACACGGCCATGGCCTCTGGGTTGGCAGCAACCGCCGGCGGCACGACAAACTCGGGTTCCGCCATGTCGACATACCGCTGCGACTCCTGGCTGTAGCTGGCGATGCGGTGGCGGACCAGCTGGTGCGTGCAGGCGCGTGAGACGCCGCTGATCTCGAAGGTGATGCTGGCGTGCTCAATGAGCGATTCGTGCCCCTCGCGTATCCGCGCCTTCAGGAACCGGCCCGGGTGTCCTGCTGCCTCGCTCCGGTAGCAGATGCGTCCAGCGTGCTCCAAGAGACCCTCCGGCAAGCCATCGTCGCCCAGGTACCGAGTCACTGCGATCCTCTCGACGCGCATGGTTGGCCTCCTCTCCATGCTAAGCCCGCCTTGGTGCCGGGCCGCGATGCGTGGGGCAAGCCAGAACCTCGCTCGCCCACGGGGGCCTGCCCCCCCACCTGCTGGCGCAGGGCCGTGTTCTAGTCGAGCCCATCAGAGTCGCCGCCACGCAGCAGCGCCGTGTTGGTTGTGAGCTTGTCCTGGAGCTCACTCCCCTCCCTGTAGCCGAGCGCGGCATACAACTCCGTCCCGTACTCCCGTGTCTGAACGACGACCGGCATCGGGACTGCGTGACCGAGGATGAGCGCCTGCTGGCGCGTGTCGAGCCTGGAAAGCACCTGACGAAGCTGCGTCGCGCCCGACACCCCCATGAACACCGCCCGGATGTCGGCTTCGTTGTCCAGCAGCGCTGTCACACGCGTTCCGATCTGGCTCATCACCTCCTCGTCGATTCCGCTGGGGCGCTGATCCACAATGAGCAGGGTGACGTTGTACTTGCGGAGCTCGCGCGCGATCGTGCCGAAGATGGTATGTCCTGCAATCACCGGATCCAGGAACTTGTGGGCTTCCTCAATGACGATCACCAGCGGGCGCGGCTCCTTGGTGCGGTCCCCCAGGGCCCGCTCCTTGCGGACCACATAGCTGGCATGGATACGGCGAGTGAGGTAGTTGGCCACCAGGATGTAGGCTTCCAGTGTGCCGCCATATCTCCCGAACTCGAGCACGACGTGCCTGTTTGCCTTCACATAGTCGATGATCCTACCGACTGCATCCTCGGATACCTGCGGCTTGAGGAAGTCGAAACGCCGCAGCATCCCCAGCTTGCGCTGGATGGCGCCGAGCGTGCCGCTCGTGATCTGGTCACCGCTCACGAGCGCATCCAGCTCGTCCGGCGCGTCCCCATCCTCTTTCGGAGCGCGGTCCGCCAGGAGTTTGCCGATCCAGCCCTTGCCCAGCTTGCGGTGCAGGTGGTAGAGTGCCCCCACCTGAACATCAGACAGGCCCATGAGGGAGCTGAGCATCTCCACATCCTCGGGCTCGATCTGGTCGTACCCGATCTGCACAATGTAGTCGATCTTGCTGCCACGCCGGTCTGAGGACTCTTTGTCGAGAGTCATGACACTGACCTGGGCGGGGAAGAGCTGGCGGAGCCCCTTGACGCGATGACTGTGTTCGCCCTCCGTCTCCCAGCCGTATTCGTTGTGCATGTCAAAGACGAGGATACCGGCAACATCCAGCTTGACGATCCCTGCCAAGAGCGTCCTGGTGAGAAAGGTCTTGCCCGTCCCGCTCTTGCCAAAGACCCCACTGGAGCGCTCCACGAAGCGCTGCAGATCCAGGTGCACCTGCACATTGGTCATGTCGAGTGGGGAACCAACGAAGAAGTGCTTCTCGTCCTCGGCCCCGAATACCTGGTTCACATCCTCCTCGGTCGCCTCGTAGGCGGCGGAGAAGTGCGCCGGGACTGTCTTTACCGGGCGGGGCTCGCCTGCTCCTTCTTCCAGGACCAGCAGCGGGGTGACCTGCAGCCGGCCGAAGGCGCTTGTACCCTGCAGAACCTGAACGACAAAGGGGTCTGACGTGTCGGGTGGTGTCTTTTCCATGGCGGGGTTCGCGCTGTCCAGGGCGATATCGCTGACAATGCAAAAGAAGCGGCGCCCGGTCTGGCCGCGGATCACCACATAGCGCCCGACTGCCATCCCCTCTACCACAGAACGCCGATCCAGCTTGATCGTGAGACCCTCCGACAGGCTGCCGCCCACGACGATTCCCAGCTGCCTGGCCTGCTCGGAAGGTCCGGCATCAGCCGGCCTCGGCGCCACGAATGTATCGAAAATGTCCTGCCCTTCCGTCATGGCCGCACCCTCCGCAGTAGGCACTCCAACCGGTTCAGGTCGAGTGCCAGGAGCCCTGCCAGCACCCGGCCGGCATCCAGCAGAAAGTCGCGCCCGGCCGCGTCGCGGGCCTCTGCTGCGTACCGGAGATGCGCTGCGAGCAGCTCGTCGGCCGGCAGGTCTCGGTTGTCCAGTACGAGCGGGAAATAGTCAAACCGCCGGGAAAACGCCACCAGCTCCTGGCGGCTGCAGACCAGCATCAGATCGAGGCTCAGCGGCGGCTGGGGCGGGAGGAAGTGCCGCACCTGGTCTCCGGTGCAATAGCCGACCACCAGGACGCCGACCTCGATGGGCACCTGGCGGTTGCGGCGCATGTCCTCCACGTACTCGGGGGGCAGGTCCTCGCCTGCCGCCGCCATCTGGCGGACAAAGGGGTCATCGTCCATCCGCACCTCGTAGATCAGGCCATAGATCTCCTCCCCCCCCAGAGCAGAGACCTTGACGAGGGATCCGAAGGCGGGTATGAGCGGGCGGAGCACTTTGCAGCCTGCCGAGAAGCGCGTCGTGCTCGAGCGAATGATCCTACCTACTGTTATGTCCATTGATCTCCCCATCAACTGACTGTCCCCTACTTTCGCCATCTTGCGACACGCTTTTGTGCGGCCTTGCGCGACAGGTCGGGCAGATCGAGTCCCTGCCGCATCATCTCCTGCACAAGCATGCCCTCGAGGATCTCCCGTTCCGAGCTTTGGATCACCGCCAGCTCATCGGCGCGTGTCAGCACGTAGGGATAGCCGTTGTTCAGCCGGCACTGGCCGTAGGCGACCGCATGCACCAGATCGACCCAGTCGGGGCGCTTTGCCACCCACTCTGGTACTTCCACGCGCGCGACATCTTGACCGGTGTTCAAGAAGAAGAACCAGATAGCATGCCCGGCTCGGCCAAAGTGCTCATTGGTCCTGGACCCGCGAAGGAACAGCGCCGACCGCTCGCCCGGATCGAGAAACCCAAAGAGAGCACGGTCGGTCAGCCCGCGGAAACGGGTCTCGTGCAGTCCTGTGACGGGGCGAGCATCGGGCTGTGCGAGGTAGAGGAGCGCAACCACTTCGGCGCTGTGGGGCCGGCTGACAAAGCCAGCGACCGGCACGCAGTGCTGGCGCAGCATGCCCAGGTGCCCCAGATACTCGTCCAGGAGCTCAGTCTGCATCTTGGCCGAGACCTCCGTGCGCCCAAGCCAGAAGAGAAGTGGACCATCGCCCAGGGCCACACAAGCTCGGCCCTCGCGGGACGCAGCTGGCGCCATCTCCGCCAGTGCGCGCAGCTCGGCCACGCTGCGCAGGGCGTTCACCATATCGGCACTGGCAGGCTGCCCGTCCGGGTAGACCTCGTGCTCTTGGTAGAAGAGAGCGGGCGACGTCATGGCGTCCGGCGCCTGGCCGCTTCCGTGCCGGAAGACAAACCCGCCCACGTTGACCAGGAAATAGAAGGCCAAGCCATGGCGGTCGGGGTAGATCTGCGAGCCGTCGGCGGCATAGATGTCCAATCGATCGGGCATGGCAGCGGCAGGCAGGGCGATATCGAGTCTCTCAGGGCCCGGGCCGGCGCAGCCGAGGTGCCTGCCCTGCTCGGTCTCAGCGATGCCCCGCAGGCGCTCCTGCTCCTCGGCGAATTGGGCCAGCAGCGAGCGCGCATCTGGAAGCGTTCTCTGCTCTGCTCTCGCACGCGCCGCCAGCGCCTTGCCCATCTCCTCGATCTGACGGCCGATCTTGGCCAGCTCCAGCGTCATGTCGCTCCTCCGCGGATCTGCGGGAGGCGGCAGCCCGACATCCAGGGACCACCGAACCCATGGGCCATTATACCGCATCCGTGCCCAGAGACAAGGCATGGCTTTTCCGTCACAGGCAGGAAGATGGGTGGGAGCTCTGCTGCGGACAGGATGAGGAGGACGGGACCTCCAGGCACGCCCAGGGTGCGGGAGCTGTGCCACTCTGCCAAAAAACTGCATGTACTATCCCGAAATGCCCGTTTTTCCAGAAACAATCATCGACTATGCCGGCTGATTGCGCTGGGGCCTTTGCTTGCCTGGTGCACCTGTTTCGAGTATAATGCCATCGAGAGCCGGTGCAGGGATTGACCTGCCGCAGCCGGGTGAGGAGAAGTCATGGCCACGCAGGCGCTGTACCTGAAATACCGCCCCCAGACCTTCGAGCAAGTCGTCGGGCAGGAACCGATCACCAAGACGCTGCGCAACGCGCTGCGCCAGGGGACCGTGCGCCATGCATACCTCTTCACGGGACCGCGGGGCACGGGCAAGACTACGACCGCTCGGCTGTTGGCCAAGGCAGTGAACTGCACGGCGTCCCCAGAGGAGCGGCCGTGCAACCTTTGCGCGAGCTGCACTGCGATCAACGAAGGGCGATTGCTTGACCTGATCGAGGTCGATGCTGCGAGCAACCGCGGCATCGATGAGATCCGCGACATTCGCGAGAAAGCACGCTTCCGTCCCAACCAGGTGCAGTACAAGGTCTATGTGCTGGACGAAGCGCACATGCTTACCCAAGAGGCCTTCAACGCCCTGCTCAAGACACTGGAGGAGCCGCCCCCGCATGTCATCTTTGTCCTGGTAACGACGGAGCCTCACAAGATACTGGCAACCATCGCCTCGCGCTGCCAGCGTTTTGATTTCAAGCGGGTTCGCCTGCAGGCACTTCTCGAGCGGCTGGCCTTTATTGCGGAGAAGGAGGGGATCCGTGTCGCACCGGCGGGACTGGAGCTGATTGCACGCCACAGCACAGGAGGCATGCGAGACGCCGTCAGCCTGCTGGACCAGATGACCAGCTATGGCGAGGAGATCAGCCTGGAGCAGGTACAGATGGTCCTGGGCACGGTCGCGAGCGAAGTCGCCGCACGAGTGGTCTCTGCTTTGGCTGGGGAAGATGCTGCCGGAGGGCTGCAGGAGATCAATGCCGCCGTCGGCGATGGTGCTGACCCGCGCCAGGTGGGCCGCGAGATCGTGGAGCTGCTGCGCGGCGTGCTCCTCGTCCAGCAGGGAGCCGGACTCCGGCTGGTCAGCACGACGGCCGAGCAGGCAGCGGAGATCGAGCGGCTGGCTGCACGGCTCCCAGCGAGCAGGGTGGTGCAGGCGATTCACCTCTTCAACGATGCTGCGACGGATATCAAGCGTGGTGGGCTGGATAGCATCCCCCAGCTTCCCCTGGAGATGGCCCTTGTGCAGAGCCTGCTGGAGAGCAAGGCGCCGGCGCCGGTTTCTGCCGCTGGGTCGCTGCCGACCAACGCCCCTGCAACTGCAGCAGTGCGAGAGACAGCCGGCCCGGCCCTGCGGGTGCAATCCACTCCGCCCCAGCCCCTTCGGCAACCCGCGGCGCCGCGTCGCACAGTGAACGAGCCTGCGCACGAGGGCCAAGAGCCCCAGGCCGGCGCGCGTTTGGAGACTGCCGCGCGTGCGCAAGCCCCGACCCAGGCCGCCTCGACTCTCGAGCTTGAGCAGGTGCAGTCGAAGTGGAAACAGATCCTGCTGGCGATGCGGAAGCGCAACCAGGCAACACAGGCCGTATTGGCATCAAACTGCAGGCCGGTGGCGGTGCTGGGTGACCAGATTACGATCACGGTGCCGTCGAGAATCCTGGTCGAGAAACTGAGGGACGCTGCGCGCCATGCAGAGATCGAGGACGTGATGGCAGGAGAGCTGGGAACGCGCTGCCGCGTGAAGCTGGTGGTGGAGGCTGATTACGCTGCGACAGCGGGCCCCCTGCCTGGTCGAGCGCAGGCAACAGGCGAGGCCCCAGATCAGGCCGAGGAGCCGGCGACGGGCACCGACGGCGAAGAGCCGATGGACAGTGTGCCGGACCCACTAACGCAGTGGGCTCAGCAGCGGGGTGGGACCGCCCGGCTGGTGGACCCATAGAACTAGGAGGAGTTGTCGATGGCAAAGGGCAAGGGCCAAAGAATTCGTGCGAGCCGCCCGGGCGGAGGTGGGCGGATTGACATGCGGGCACAGGTGCAAAGGCTGCAGGAGCAGATGGCTGCCACGCAGGCTGCATTGGGTGAGGAGACAGTCACCGCCACAGCCGGCGGCGGTGCGATCGCCGTTGTGATGACCGGAGAGCAGCGCGTGCAGTCCATCAGAATCGATCCGGAGATTCTGAACCCGGAGGACGTTGAGCTGCTGCAGGATCTCGTGGTGGCAGCCGTCAACGAAGCTGTAGAAAAGTCCCAGGCGCTCCAGGCCGAGAGGATGAGCGCGCTGACGGGTGGCCTCGGCTCGCTGGGTGGACTCGGGGGCTTGCTCGGCTAGCGATGGAGTGGCAGCCGGAGAGGCTGCCGCAGTGAGGGGCAGATGGCAGGTGTGCTTCCGGAGCCGGTGACAAGGCTCATAGAGGCGTTTGGGCAGCTTCCGGGCATTGGACCGAAGACCGCGGCGCGGTTGACCTTTTACTTGCTCCGGCGGCCGGCCGACCAATGTGAGGCGCTCGCCAGCGCGCTCCAGGACCTGAAAGAGAAGACGGTGGTTTGCGCCTCCTGTTTCAACATCGCGGACGCAAGCCCGTGCCCGCTTTGCCGCGACGAAGGCCGCGACAAGGGGATCCTGTGCGTCGTGGAGGAACCGCTGGACGTGCTTGCCATCGAACGAACGGGCGAGTTCCACGGCCTGTACCACGTTCTTCACGGGGCACTCTCCCCTGTAGAAGGGATCGGCCCGGAGGAGCTGCGGATCGGCGAGCTGGCATCCCGGGCGAGGGAGGGGCACGTACGCGAGGTTCTCCTGGCAACCAACCCCACGCTGGAGGGCGAGGCAACGGCCACCTACATTGCCCGCCTGCTTCGCCCGCTGGGCGTGCGCCTGACACGCCTGGCTCGTGGTCTTCCGGTGGGAGGCGATCTGGAGTATACGGATGCGGTCACGCTCAGCCGCGCGCTCGAGGGGCGCCAGGATATCTAGCGCCGAAGGAGACGAACTCCGCCGTTGTCGCCACAAGAGGCAGCCCCATGACGACCGGTTATGTTTACCACCCCAGCTTCCTTGAACATGACCTGCGCGGCCATCCGGAGAACAGCCGTCGATTGACGGCAATTCTGGAAACGCTTGAGCGGCACGGGATGCGAGAGCGGCTCTGGGCGATCGTTGCGGAGCCGATCAGCCAACCGCGGCTTGAAAGAACGCACGACGGCCGCTACATCGACTTGGTGCGGCGGATTGCGGAGCGAGGGGGCGGGAACCTGGACTTGGACACCTACATCAGCCCTGGTTCCTACAAGGCAGCCGTTATGGCGGCCGGCGGGCTGGTCGAGGCGACGCGGGCAGTCCTGGACGGGGAAGCTCAGAATGCTTTTGCCCTGGTGCGGCCGCCCGGTCACCACGCACTGCGCAACCGGGGCATGGGTTTCTGCCTGTTCAACAACGTGGCCGTCGCAGCGCAGTATTGCCTGTCAGAACGCGGCCTGGAGCGCGTGGCAATCGTCGATTTTGACGTGCACCACGGCAACGGCACTCAAGAGCAATTCGAGGCCGATCCGTCCGTGCTGTACATCTCGAGCCACCAATACCCCTACTACCCCGGGACCGGTCACTGGGATGAGACGGGGAAAGCAGCAGGCATTCCCCACCTCGTCAACATCCCATTGTCGGGCGCCATCGGAGACAACGGCTTTGGCCGGATCATGGACGAGATCGTGGCCCGCGCGCTGCGCCAATTCCAGCCGCAGATCATCCTCGTCTCGGCGGGGTACGACGCTCACTGGGATGACCCGCTGGCCTCGATGAGGCTCTCGGTCACCGGCTATGCGCGCATCGCGCGCAGGCTAAAGGAGAGCGCCGAGGAGCTGTGCGAGGGCAGGTTGGTCTTTGCGCTGGAGGGCGGGTACCACCTCCAGGCGCTTTCGTACTCCGTCCTGAATACCTTTGGCGTACTGCTGGGCGACCCCGACTCCGCCATCGTGGACCCGCTGGGGCCCTCGCCTTACCGGGAGCATGACGTCGAGGAGATTGTCTCGCACGCCAGGAGAATCCACCGGCTGTGAGAAGGCACGCCCGCAAGGTCGCTGCGAGGGCAAGGTGACCATCAAGCCCGACCGGTGGATACGCCAGATGGCCCAGGATCATGGCATGATCGAGCCCTTTGTGCCGTACCTGGTACAGGAGGGGGCCATCTCCTACGGCCTATCCTCGTACGGGTACGACCTCCGGTTGGCCGATGAGTGGAGCATCCCTCCCGCCCCAGGTGCCATGCCAGTCCTGGACCCAAAGCGCATCGGGGCCAGCGACTTTGCCCGGGTTCGAGAGCCCACCTACGAGCTTGCGCCGGGCTGTTACGTGCTTGGGCGGACGATCGAGTACCTGCGCATCCCGCCAGATGTCCTGGCCCTGTGCACGGGCAAGAGCAGCTATGCGCGGTGTGGCGTGCTGGTGAACGCGACGCCGTTCGAGCCGGGGTGGGAGGGTTATGTTACGCTGTGCATCGCCAACCTGGGTCAACAGAGCGTGCGACTGCTATCGGGGGAGGGGATTGCCCAGGTGCTCTTTTTCTTGAGCGATGAGCGCTGCGAGATGACCTACGCCGAGCGGAAGGGGCGGTACCAGGGTCAGCAGGGCGTCACGCCAGCGCGGGTTCGGGGTGGCGGCTAGAACGCCTGCCAGACGAAGACTGCTATCATCACCAGGGCGATAGCAAAGCGCACCACGGAGGAGAGCAGCCAACCGGCAAGCCAACCTGCGCTCGACTTGGCGGCAGGCTTCCACTCCCTGAGGCGAGCATACTCCGCCAGAAGGACGCACAGCAGGGCACCCAGGATCCCCCCGGGCAGTGCAAAGACGAGCGTGCCCACCAAGCCCCCGACCAGGCCCGCCACGATGCTCCAGCCACCGGCGCCGCCGGCCTTGGCGCCGAGGCTTGACGTCAGGAGGTCGATGCCGGTAGCCAGCAGCGCCAGCAGGCCAATCGCCAGAAGAGAGGGCCATCCGAGGGCCTGAAAGCCGTCCAGAAATGCATAGAGGAGTGCTGCGGCGAATATCAGAACCGGCCCGGGCAGCACGGGCAGGACGGTGCCCAGGAGCCCGATCACCATCGCCAGCAGCACAAGTATCGTCACAAGCATCCGGGTCGATTCAGTCACGTTGGCCTCGCAGCTTGCCGATCAGCGGCCCGACCGCAGGATTGAGAGCATGAGGGCAACCGTGATCAGCACGGAGAGCAGAAATCCTCCCAGGATCAGGGCAAGCACCGCACCCTGCCACTCGGGCCATATCTGCCGGATGTAGGGGATGATGAGCGCCGGGCCGATCACGAATGCAGCAGCCAGGATAGCCAGGACGAGGCGGTTCGCGACGTGGGAAGCCCGCTCGAGAGGCTCATCGAGGCCCCGGATGCGCAGGCTCATGCCCCCATCGCCCCCCTGCATCCCCTCGATGAGTCTCTGGACTTGACCAGGGAGAGCGAGCAGCGCTTCTGCCGACTCCATCACCTGTGAGGCGGCCTTGCGGGCCCGCTTGGCAGGCGACTCGAGCTCGAGCAACGCGTTCCGAACGTAGGGCTCCATCTGCGTGAAGAGGTTGACATGAGGATCCAGCTGAAGGCTCACTCCTTCGAGCATGGCAACCGTCTTGAACAACAGGACCAGGTTGCTCGGAAGCCTGAGGCGGTTGCGGAAGACGACCTGCATCAGGTCGTCAAACAGGGTCCTGGCGCGCATCTTGTCGAGCTCGAGACCATAGTATCTCTGGCGCAGCTGGTCCATGTCGCGCGTCAGGCTGCTCCGGTCAGAGGCCCTCGTGGCGATGCCCAGCTCAGCCATGCCCGCGACCGTACGCTCCGTGTCGCCTCGGAACAAGCCGACAAAGATCTGAAGCACGCCGCGCAGCATGGTGGGGTCAAGGTGCCCCATGATCCCAAAGTCCATGATCCCGATCACTTCTCCGGGCATCACGACAAAGTTGCCCGGATGCGGGTCGGCATGAAAGAAGCCATGGACGAGCATGGACTTGAGCAGGATATCGATGTTGTTTTTGGCGACGACCCTGCTGTCCAGGCCGGCATCCGCCAGCGCCGCCAGGCTGGTGATCTTGATGCCGTCGATGCGCTCCATGGTCAGGACACGCCGCGAGGTCATGTCCCAGAAGACGGCCGGCACGCGGACGGTGCCATCCTCGGCCAGGTTGAGCCGGAAGCGGTCCATGTTGTGACCTTCCTGCTCGTAGTTGAGCTCGCCGCGCAGCGTTGCAGCAAACTCGTCGGCGAGAGCACGGACGCCGTAGTGCTCTCCCCAGCGGGTGCGCTTCTGGGCCAACGCGGCCAGATCGAGCAGGATGTCGAGGTCCACCTCAATGGTCTTTTCGATTCCAGGGCGCTGCACCTTGACTGCGACGGCTTCCCCGGAGGTGAGTGTCGCCGCATGTACCTGGCCCAGCGAAGCCGATGCGGCGGGCACCGGGTTGAAGTCGGTGAAGAGCTCGCTGAGGGGCTTCTTCAGTTCCCTTTCCACCTGAGCCTGAACAAGGGGAAGAGGCACCGGCGGGACGGCATCCTGGAGCTTTTCGAGCTCGTGGATAACCTCGGGCGGCAACAAGTCGCCGCGGGTGCTCACAATCTGGCCGAGCTTGATGAATGTCGGTCCGAGCTCCTCAATCACCATGCGCACGCGCTCGGGGATGGTGGCGCTCACGATATCGGCCGAGCTGAAGCGCAGCCGCTTCAGGCCGGGGGCGATTGCCCTGCCGATGCCCAGCTGCGTGAGCAGGTGGCCGAACCCATACCGGGTAAGGACCCGAGCAATCTGCTGGTAGCGATTCAGGTGCCGGAAAGTGCGCAGTAGAGTTGGCATGTTGGTCGGAGCAAAGGGCGCGCAGCGCCGAAGCCGCCTCGGCGGCGGCTAGTGCTCCGTTCTCCTTCGCCGACGGCCCTTCTTGCCGTCGGAATCATAGTAGTAGTAATAGTAATAGTAGTAGTAGCCCCGGCCCAGCCCGCGCGTCGACAGACGGTTCATCGCAACACCGGTGAGCGTCGCGCCCACCTTCCGCAGGCTCTCGACTGCCTGCCGCGCAGCGCCCCGCCTGGTCTTGCCTGCGTCCGTCACCAGCAGTACGCCATCCGCCTGGCTTCCCAGCACGACGGCATCGGTCACCGCCAGGGCCGGCGGGGTGTCCAGCAGGACCACATCGGCCTCGGCGGACAGCACAGCGAGCAGGTTCTGCATCCGCTTGGAGCCAAGAAGCTCCGACGGATTTGGGGGCAGTGGACCGCTGGTGAGAACGCGGAGGTTCTCAATGCCCGTCTCCTGGAGACACCCATCAAGCACAGGCACATCTTGAAGCAGGAGGTCGGTCAGCCCCTTTTTGTTCTGCACCTGAAAGATGCGGTGGAGCATCGGCCGCCGCAGGTCAGCGTCGACCACCACCACCGACTTGCCGGCCTGTGCCATCACGATGCCAAGGTTCGACAGCGTGGTGCTTTTGCCCTCTTTGGGGTTTGCGCTGGTGATCACGAGGGTACGAATCGGCTCATCCAGCGAGGAATACTGCAGATTCGTTCGCATTGCACGATACGCCTCGGAGATGGGCGACTTTGGATAGCGCAACGTAATCAACTTCTCGGCAGGTGTGCTGCCCGTGATCCGAGTGATCACACCCAGCGTCGTCAGGCTGATCATCTTGGAGACGTCATCCGGGGACTTGAGCGTGTCGTCCAGGTACTCGAGCAATACGGCGGCCGCCAGCGACAGGATCAGGCCGATGCCGGCGGCAAGCGCAATCTGCATCGGTCGATTGGGGCCGATGGGGACACTGGCGAGCGGAGCCTCTTCGATTATGTCCAGGTAGTTGGCGCTTCCTGACCCGAGCAGCGTCTGGTACTGGGCGTACGTGGACTGCCAAATGTTCACCTGGTTGCGGAGCGAGTTGATTTGGCTCTGAAGCTCCTCCACCTGGCGGGCGCTGAAGGTCTCGGTCAGCTGCTCTTCAAGTCGTTGGATCTCTTCCTGAGCAGCCGGGATTTTGCCTTCCAGGCTCTCCACCTGAGTACGTATGAACGCCGTGTTGCCGTCCTCTTGTTTGTTGACCAGCGTCTTGAGCTGGTCAGCCAACTCATCGGCAATGGCCTTCGCGCGTTGAGGATCGGTGTCTGTGACCCGAATCTCGAGCAGCTGGGTGCCAGCTACGACGTTGGCGCCGATCTGTCCCTTGAGCGCGCGCCACTGATCGCCAAAGCCGAGGGCCTCGGCCGTCTTCTTCAGGATCGGCTCTCGCAGGACCAGCTCGGAGTAGGTCTGGGCAAGCCGCTCGCTGGTGTAAAAGTCGGCATAGGTTGGGTCGGCTTTCTCGAGCGCCTGACCAATCATCAAGGTCGTGCTGGTCTGGTACACGGGCGGCTCATCCTTGACAATGTACCAGCTCGAGGCGCCTGCGACCAAGGTGGACAGCAGGATCAGCCACCACCACTTGCGGAGCACGTTGACGAACTGATGAAGCTCCATATCCTATATCCAATCAGGCGGACGAATGGCATGCACGGGCAGGGCAGGTTTCGCTACGCAATCCTGGGAGCCCTCCATACTACTTGACCCACAGCGGATCCCAGTCATCATGGGCACCGTCGCTCAGCTTGAAACGGCTTGAGCCATCGATATGAATGACCCAGAGCTGTCTCCGACTGGGAGCAGAAACGTCCGCATACGCCAGGCTCTGGCCATCCGGCGAGAAGGTCGGATGGTCAGCGGCTCCCCATGCCTGGTAGGTGAGCTCTCTGAGCCCGGTGCCGGTGCTCCTGATGAGCCAGACCTGGGACGTGGTCTGCGAGACGGCGACAAACGCAATCCAGTCGCCGACCGGCGCCCAGACAGGCGACTGCAAAGAAGCGTCCTGGAAGGCAACCAGCGGCGTGGCCTGGCCCCCAGACAGTGGGGCCACGAAGATGGCCTGCATGCCGTCAATCTGCCCCACAAAGGTGCGCATTGTCCCGTCCGGCGACAGGGGTTCGGCGGCGCTGGCCGCCTCGTAGGCAGACCGATCGGACATCCTGGAGAGCCCCGTGCCGTCCGGGTTCATGACCCATGGATTCTGCGTGTCCCGGTCAGTCAGGAAGAGGATGCGTCCCTCCAGCTCGGGAGGGCTCGCCGGCGTTGGTGTCGCACTGCCGCGTGGTGCCGGCGTTGGTGTCGCACTGCCGCGTGGTGCCGGCGTTGGAGTGGCTGTCGCCGGCCGGGGAGTCGACGGAGGTGTGGCAGTCCAGAGAGGGGTGACCGGCGGCACGGAAGGGGCCGATGTCGCCAGGTGCGTGGCTGAGGCGGGCAGCTGCGTACCGGCGGTAGGCGTTGCCGTCACCATGTTGACGGGCGTTGGAGTGTAGGTGCCCGTGGTCAGGGCGACGGCAGTCGCCACAGCCCTCTGATAGTCGGCAGTCGCCTGGTTGGCCGGCGTGGGAACGCTCGTCACCACGATGATCGGAGTTGCCGTCCAGTAGACCACCGAGCCGGCCTCTGGTTGGCCGGTCCTGCGCGCTGCGGCCGTTGCTGTCTGGACCATCGCTGCTGCGGTGAGAACATTGCCCGGCGTCGGCGTGGAGGTCACGACCACGTAGCGGGGCGTGCTCGTCGGAACAGGAGTCTCCGGGGCTGGGCCTACGTTGAGAACAATGCGGGGGGCGTTGCCGCGCGTCGCCGGACCATAGCCTGCATCCCAGGCAAAGACGTTGTTGCTGCCTGCCAGAGGCCCGTCAAGCCTGATCGACAGCGTCGTCTTGCCTTCAAGTAGCCTCCCCTCAATGCCCTGGAGCACCTCGGCCGGCAAGGCAAGTCCGTTCGCCCGGCCCACCTGCAGCTCAGGGGACGTGAGCGCCGGTGCCAGAGCCCACTCAACCGGTGCAGAGTGGATCACCTGGTAGGTGATTGCCTCCCACTCCAAATCAGAGTCGCCCAGGATGCGAACCTCCCAGACGCCACCGTCGACAACCCGCAGCCGGTCCAGACCAGTGAGCTCGAGAACACCTGCATGGATCTTGGCCCCGGCAGGCACTGCCGAGAGGTCAAACTGGATGACGCCGTGGTAGATGACACCGTCAAAGACACCACTGTAGAGATAAGAGTCCCCAAGGTGATTCCCTGAGCCCTCGTCGCTTGCCACCCAGCCGGCTGCGCGTGCTTCGGGAGCCAAACGATAGACGGCGCCGCCCGGGAAGGGGGTTTGCGTCGGCGTGGCCTCCACGAACCCCGCGTCTGTCGCCGGAACCGCAGCAGGCTGGGTGGGAGTCGCGGACGGCGGGCGCGTCTCGGTGGGAAGCTCCGCAATCGTTTGAGATGGGAGTGCGGCAGTCCGAGAGCGGCGCTCCAGCAAAGACGGCACATAGAGGTAGAGAACCACTGCCAAGAGAAGAAGGGAGACAAGCCAGAGGGCAACGGTCCACCAACGAGGCCCCCGACGCAGGCCAACCTCGTCGGCCTCGGGCTTGGGCGCTTCGGGGGCGACGGCGGCATCGGGCTCTCTGTAGAACTGGCAGCTTCGGTGGGCGGAGCCCAGGCAGAAGCTTGACTGATAGTCCTGTTTTAGCTCGACAAGCCTGGACTGCGCATAGCAAACGTGCGCATCCGATGCCTCCGCGTGGCGGATCTCGCCGTCCTCAGCCGTCCCGAGCCAGGGGCAAAGGTCAGCAGTCATGGACTACCCCCAACACTCAAGCTCTGCAATTGCTTTCAAGATATCACAACGCCCATCACACGGCAAGTCCAGCCGGATTGCGGGGCTCAACGCCCCTGGAACCGCAGCATGGCCGCTGCCGTTCTCATGAGAATCGCCAGGTCAAGGAAGAGGCCACGGTGCTTGATGTAGAAGAGGTCGTACTGCAGCTTGACCAAGGCATCCTGCTCGCTGCTGCCATATCCGAAGCGCACCTGCGCCCAGCCGGTGATGCCGGGCTGCACGGCATGGCGGGCCTGGTAGAAGGGGAGCTTGCTTGCCAGGCCGGCTGCAAGCTCGGGGCGCTCGGGCCGTGGCCCTATCAGGCTCATCTCGCCGCGAAGGACATTCCAGAACTGCGGCCACTCGTCCAGGTGTGTCGTGCGCAAGGCGCGCCCAACGGGCGTAACGCGGCGATCGTTCTCCTTGGCCCAGACCGGTCCAACGTTCTCTTCGGCCGTGGGTATCATCGAGCGGAACTTGACCAAGCGAAAGTGCCGGCCTCTCTGGCCGACCCTGGTCTGCCAATAGAAGAGCGGGCCCGGGCTGGTCACCCGATTTGCGAGAGCAACCCATGGTGTCACAAGCGCTACACATAGGAGGCCCAGGCAGGAAACCACGATATCGGCAAGCCTCTTGAGCAAGAGGAAGACCTCCCTGTGAGCAGGCTCCGAGGGAGGCAGGATCACTTCCAGGTTCTGCCCGGCATGCTCCACCGGCACGCGTCCCGTCAGGCGCTCGTAGAGCCTGGTCATGGGCTCGAGATGTACGCCCTGCTCCCGGCAATCCAGCAGAGCGCTAAGCAGCTCGGGATGAACAGCCGGTATGTGTGTGATCGCCAGAACCACCACGTCGATCTTGTGCCGGGCTACCAGATCTCTCAGCGCATTGCGGTCGCCCAGCACCGGAATCCCTTCGACCTTGGTTCCTGCTTTGGCCGGATCATCGTCCACAAAGCCAACAATGTAGACACCCTGGCCGGCGTGGGGGTTGCCAAAGTGGGGCGTACCGGCAAGGCCGCGCGCCAGCTCGGAACCTGACTTGCCAGCCCCAACGACGAGAACTCTTTCCTGGAATGCTACCTGGCTGAAGAGGGCCGCATAGAGCGCGCGCCACGCCGGCATGAAGGCTGCCAGCAGTCCCACGAATAGGATGGATGACAGGCGTGAGGCAAGGAAGTGGGGAGTGAGGTAGGGAATGGCGAGGTAGCTACCGGCCGTAAACAAGGCGGCACGTGCTGCGGCCCATGCACCTTGAAGGGGATCAGCGCTGCGGGGCAGATCGTAGCATTCAAAGAAGGCCGCCCACAAAAGCCACAAGAGGCTGAGCAATAGGAAGTAGATGGGCACGTCGAGCAGTGTCGACAGGCCGAACTTGTAGGGGAGGCGCAGTGCCAGGACGGCCAACAGAACCAGGTTCACCAGCGCGAGATCGACTGCTCGAAGCAGCCACATGCGCTGTGCCGCAGTGATCCTGACTGGGTTCGCCCTGACAAAGCGCTCCGTCCTGCCCGGAGCCGCCTGCTCGGCTCCAGCTGTGGGCAGAGGCGCCTCAGCGGCGCGCCTTTCGCCGGAGCCTGGGGCTGTGCCAGAGCGGGATTTGGTTCTAGCCTTCATTCTTGCCGTCCAGTACAACAGGTGCGCTGCCGGCCTGCCTTCGACACCGCGCAACCGGGCAGGCCGAATGGTGTGTTTTCAAGAGACGCCAGCACCCACGGGGGAGCAGGTCGCGTTCCCCTCAGCCGCCGGAGTTCCTGGGAGGCACGGTGCGCCTGCTCACTACACAAGTATAGCAGAGTGTGCGGCAATGGGGAAAACTACGAGGCGTGCCGTCCGGCAGCAGCACGATACATCAGGTCCAGAGCCTGACCCTCGGCCAGGCGCTGCCGCTCCCACCAGGCACGTCCCGCCCTGCCCATCTCAGACAGACGGGCAGGGCTGCTGAGTGCCTCCTTCAGGGCGGAGGCCAGCGCCGAGGCATCACCGGAGGGGACTACCCATCCTGTTTCTCCCTCCACAACATACTCCGGCAGCGCACCGGTGCGCGTGACAATGACCGGTTTGTGCCAGAAGTAGGCTGCCGCCACGAGGGCTGATTGGCTTGCTTCGACGTAGGGCAGCACAACGACACCGCACCGGCGGAAGAGGTCGATGGCTTCCGAATCGCCAACCAGGTGGTCTCGAGACTCGATGTTGTCCGGCAACGGCTGCTGCAGGCGGGTGGTCGCAGTGTGCAGAGAGCCCTGCCCGGCAATGCAGACGTGTACGCCTGCCTGCAGCGCGGCCTCGATCAGCACGTCGAGTCCTTTGTACCGTTCACGCCGGCCGAAGAAAAGAGCCCATGGCTCGTATTCAATTGAGGGCAAGCCTTCCTCCAACACCCGCGCTGACCCATACGACAGAAAGGAGTGGGTGAGCAAGGTGCAGGTCACGCGTGAGGCCACTAGCCCTTGATCGACCAACTCGTCACGGAAGCACCGGCCGTGAACGAGCAGGTGATCTGCGCGGCGCTTGATGCTGTCGTTCCACACGTAGAGGAGACGGCCATATCTCGCGCCGGTGTGCGGATGCAGGTCATGCAAGGTGTGCACCACGCGGATTCCGGCTGAGTGCAGGCGATCAACCAGCAGGGGGTTCCAGAGATGTGGTCCGGTCAGGTGAACCAGGTCAGGGTCGAGGGCCACAATTCCGTGCGCTACCCTTGGCAGCGCGCGAAGATGAAGCGCACCTTCGGCAGAGAAGCCGGTGTTGGTCAGCGCAACCGGCGTGTGTACTTGGACCTGCGGGCCGTAGCGGTCGCTGACCACCAGCGAGGTGGTTACCAGATGCACCTCGTCCCCCTGTGCACAACGGCGGGCTGCCAGGTCGGATGTATACTGGTGCATGCCCCGCGTGGGTGAAAGAAGCACGTAGCACAAGCGCATTGGCCGGGCACCGCCCCTGTCTTATGGAGAGCCCATGGGTGGAACGCTGCTCCTGCCGACCGTGGCGGGAGACTCTTTCGTGCACGCCCAAAACGTTCTGAGGCGCCATGGGGGGGGCAAGAGCGCTTCCAGAGCGGTGAACCCCCGCACCAGCATGAAGGGCATCCTGCGCTGCAGCAGTGGAGAGAAGATGTAGAGGCTGCGCGACTCGATCTTGAGCAGGCCCGCGTCCTCGATGCTCTTTTCCACTTCTCTGGGAGAAATGACATAGATGCAGTTCTGGTCCAGGACTCGTCGGGCCAGCGGCCAACGCCGTGGGGTCCATCTGAATGTGTCGAAGATTACTCTTCCCCCGGGCCTGATTACACGCCCCAGCTCACGAAGCCCACGCACAACGGCGTCCTTGGGGCAGTGGGAGAACATGCGAAGGGTGACGGTCGCGTCGAAGCTGTCATCCGGAAATGGCAAGTGCTCGATGTCGCTGTGCACGGTGGACTCGGCTCGCCCGAGCCTGCGCACCAGCTCCAACATTGGTAGAGAAGCGTCAGCAGCGACGACGCGATGGCCTCGGCCGGCCATCATTTGGCTGTAGATACCGCTGCCACAGGGCACATCGAGTACGTAGGAGTAGGTACCGTCCAGCAGTGACCAGAGCGCACTGCAATCGCGCTCAAGGATGTGTTGGCCGCTTTTGCCGCCAAAGTGGCGCTCATCGTAGGCCTGCGATAATGCTTCCGTGTAGGCTTTTGGCGCTCTCAAGGGCTACTCCCCAAGGCAGATCTGGGTGACGCTGCTGCCGTCCAGAACACGCGTTAGAAGCAGAGCGGCCCGCTCTTCCAGGTTCCTGTTCCTCAGCCGCCTACCTTCCAGTACATGCCTGTGGCAGCGCAACGCCATCTCTGCCCGCACATTGACCTCGAACGCTGCATCCAATGGATCGGGATGCAGGCTGGCATAGCGCTCGTACAGGCCTGCACCGGCAGACGGATCTGCAATGTAGTATCCGATCCAGAGCTGCGCGAAGTTGGTCGCGGCCTTGCCGATGCGCATGGCCTCGAGATCTATGAGAGCCAAGGAACTGCCGGAAGGGTGCACAATCACGTGCGAGGGCTGGAGGTCACCATGGACCAGGACCCTCTTCTCACCGTTGTCATGGTTGTAAGCGCGCGCCAACTCCACCAACTCACGCACCTGATGAGGCAACAAGAGAGGTGCTCCAAAAGTCTCGTGGGCAGACACCTTCATCCTACGCAACCATTGGTAGGCCCTGCCGAATGCAAACAGGAGCGCTGACTCCGCCCTTGCGGCATGCAGAGCTTTTAGTGTCGCGATGCCGAGGTCCAAGGCGAGCTGCCTGCACTCGGGCCGGTAGAGAAGCCCGAGCAACGATGTGCCTTCTACTCGTCGGGAACGAACAGTGACTTTAGTCCTCATAGATGCCATCGTCTCAGGGAAGACGATGCGAACCCCATCGACTTGGCTAGGCGTCACGCGGCGGGCGTACCTGACGCACGCACTCTCTCGGAGAAGCCGCCATGCGTCGGCACGCCAGATACCTCTCCTCTTCGAGAAAAACCGATCCTCAGGCAGGTCAGTCAATTTGCGCTAGACTCGGTGAGCTTTCGGCCGCGCCGGACAGAGGTGGTGCTGGGCTGTGCCTTTCAAGGCACCCTACTCCGCGACGGTACGTGCAGACCGAGATACCTGGTCAAGCGCCGCCAGTCCACCCAGGAACATCCAGGCAAGCACACTGGTCCGCAGTCCCGGGAAGCCCGTATTGTACACAAAGGGGAGGAACCAGTCCACCAACATCATGGCAACAATCGTTCCAATCAGCCCTCCCAGCGCACCGGACACGTATCCGTCTTGAAAGTCATCCCGGTAATGCGGTGCCGCCCGCCACGCTACAACGCCATTGGCGACCAGGAACCAGAGGAACAGGCCCACCCCCAGCAGCCCGAACTGGGCATAGACGTCGATGAAGTTGTTGTGCGATGATACATTCGGCTTGAGGTAGAGTGCCCGACCTATGCCCAGCGACAGCCAGCGTGTGAAGGCATAGTGCCGGTACGATGCGGGCCCTAGGCCCAGGACAGGGTGATCCTCCACCAAGTCGAGCACGGCCTTGTACAGCACCTGGCGCCCACCCCAGCTTCTCTGGATCTGCCGCTCACCCCCAATATACTGGAACACAGTCGGGAAGAGGGCGTACAGCACCAGCGCCAGCAGCAGCAGAGAGAGGAGACCAGCGATGCGGTTGCGCCTCCAGACGCGAAGCCACGCCACCGTCACGCTCGCCACGCTGAACGGAAGCCAACCAGAAAGCCAGTCGGGCTGCAGCACCCAGACAACGTAGGTCGAAGCTCCCAGCACAGCAACGAGCCCTATGCGGTGCCAGCCCTTCAGGCTCTTGTTGCACATGAGCTGACCCATCGACATTGCCCCGACCCAGGTCCAGAGCATGGCTGTGTTGCCGAGGCGGGCGATCGGCCACCGAATTGCGCGGGCCGGCCCTGGAACAAGATAGCCCATCACGGCCACTAGCCCTCCCGCGGCAATGAAGGCGAAGGTCGCCCACTTCAGCCATCGTACCACGCGGCCCAGCTCGGCTGCAGCCAGATAGAGGAGGGCGGAGAGCGCAAGCATGGCCCACTGCGCGAGCTGCACCAACGTGAGGTTCTCTGCGCGCGGAACGAGAGGGTCCCAGTAGGCATTGCCTGCAATGAAGGATACCAGCGCACTCACCACCAACAGGCAGATTGGCAGCGCGCCGGGCGTGTCGGGCAGGCGCAGCCGGCGGGACCGAAGCCCTTCAGAGACCCAAGCGACCACCACCATGGGAATAAGCAGGACAGGGGCCGTGAGAGACACGCCGCTGCCGGTGCCGACCTGGTACGGCAGCGTGAAGGAGAGGCAAGACATCATCGGCAGAGCCAATCCCGGCCGCTGCAGCAAGGCCATCAGTACCCCCAGCCCAAGAAGGCCTGCGGCCAGGATGCCAGAGGTACGGCGCGACACGACGGCTGCGAATACGAGCGCACCAAGAGCGACCAGAACCATCAGCTTTAGCCCCAGCCGCATAGATGCCACGCTATTCATCGTTCTTCTGCCTCATTCCAAGGCGACACAGAGCTTGAGTGTCTCGCGGTTTGCTTCGACCTGGCGGCTGGCGATCTGCTTCCAGCGAGGGAATAGGGAGGCTGCGCACCAAGCAACCAGCCGCGCCAGGGCGGCCGAGGCAAACAGAATGCGCTGCACGCACGAGTAGGGTCGACCATAGTGCTTGGCAGCGAAGAGCATGCGCCCGCGATAGACGAGGGTGTAGCGCTTGCTGCCAGGTGGAAAGCTTCCGCCGCCGAAGTGGATGGTGGTCACGCCGGGCAGGTGATAGACTTTCCAGCCGGCTGCCCAGAGCCGGTACTGCCAATCGGTCTCGTCGGAGTAGATGAAGTAGCGCTCGTCTATGAGGCCAATCTGCTCGATGGCCTCGCGGCGGACAAGAAGGCTGGCCGAGCTCAGCCAGTCTACCTCGTGCGCGGCCGACCAGGGAGCCCGGCGGCTCGGAAAAACGGGGTTCAGCCGGCGGCCGACATGCGTAACCAGAAGAAGCTCCTCCCAAAGGGTGGGAAAGCGGCAGTAGCCTGCCTGCAGGCTGCCGTCTGGGTTGAGCAGGTCGCCGCCGACGGCACCGGCCTGCGGATGGGTCTGCAGAAACGCAACCATGGACTCGATCGAGGCACGGTTAACGATTGTGTCGTTGTTCAGAAGCAGTATGAACAGGCCACTGCTGTTCCGAATGCACTCGTTGTTGCCGCGCGCCACACCCACATTGCTGCCGTTCTGGACGACGCGGACCCATGGAAAGAAGTGACCAAGCATCTCGATGCTGCCGTCGGTGGAGCCATTGTCGGCGACCACGATCTCGCAGCGACTCTGCAGCTGCGCCGCCTCGATTGACTCCAGGCATTGCCGCAGGTAGTCGCGGTTGTTCCAGTTGACCAGCGCAATGGAGATATCCATCGGAGTATTGATCGCTGCAGCTACGGAGCAGACATCAGCCACATTGCACGCTCACCAGGTGTGCAGACGGAGATCACGCCGCTGGGTTCCACGCAGCTTCTCCAGTCCCTCCCGGTACCCCAGGTATTGGTAGCTGGAGACAACCTTCCAGTAAAAGAAGGAGAGGACCTTCGGCTGGGGCCACCACCGCTCCAAGAAGTGGACCCACGCCACGAGCCCGCGGAGAACCACAGGGGATGCGATCAGGCGTCTCATGCCCTTGCGCAGAATCAGTCCCGGCGAGTCGTGCCGGAGATCGGCGGGAGCCTTGTCCACCAAGTAACGGACCTGCCCTTTTAGCTCTGGATACCTGCTGAGAAAGGAGGCGGCGTGTACCTGGTAGGCGCGCTGGTGCCCACACGCCTGCTCAAGCGTCTGGGGATGATTGTGATAGCCAAAGGCCTCGTGAGAAAAGACCAGCAGGACGCCCGCCTGCTGCGCCCTGTACGCGAAATCCAGATCCTCGTAGGCCCACAGGCTCTCGTCGAAACCGCCAAGCTGCAGGAAGAGATCGCGCCGGATAGAGAGGTTGGACGAGAGCACCTCGAAGATGGTCGGCCGCCCGTCGCCGAGATGGTCCCTGGGGCCAGAGAGGACCGTGATCCGAGAGAAGGCAGATTGGCACGCCGGCGGCCATGGCCGGCGCGCGCCGGAGACGAGCATCTGCTCACCTGTGTTATGTCGACTCATGTGCACCTGGAGCAGATCAGGGGCCGCTATCATGTCGCTGTCCCAAAAGAGAAGCAGGCCGTGATGAGCCGCCCGTGCCCCACGGTTTCGCGCTGCACCGGGACCACCCCGTGCCTGCTCGATCCACTCCAGGGTGAAGGGGAAATCACCCCGGTGGTGTCGCAGCCACTCAACCGTTCCGTCGGACGAGCCGTCATCGACGACCAGCACCTCGAACGCGGACGCATCCAAGGTCTGTCGCGATAGGGCTGCCAGTGTCTCGGGCAGAGCGTCGAGCCTGTTGTAGCTGGGTATGACTACCGAGACCTGAATTCGACCACCGCCCGCTCGCATGCAGCCTCAAGGGAGCATGCGATGCCACTCCAGTCGTAGCGCCGAGCCACGGCGCCGCGGCCTGCCTCGGAAAGCCTTTGGCAGAGGCCGTCGTTGGACAGCAGATCCGTGAGACACCGCGCGAATTCCTCGGGGCTGTCTGCAATGAGAAGATGCTCACCGCGTTCCAGATCCAATCCTTCCGCACCCGCCGACGTTGATACCACCGGGCAACCTGCGGCCAAGGCTTCCAGGATCTTGAGCCTCGTGCCACCGCCATAGTGCAGCGGCACCACGCTGGCCCTTGACTGCCAAAGTTTCGGCCTGATATCGGGCACGAACCCGGTCAGCTGCACCCCAGGGGCCTTGGCCAAGGCTGTCACAGCGAGCGACTGGTGAAGCCCACAGATCTCAAGGGTCGCATCTGGATGGACTCGCCTGACGCGGGGCAGCACCTGCTCGCAGAACCAAGCCAGGCCGTGCTGGTTTGCCGCATAGTCCAGAACCCCAAAGAAGAGGAGCCGGCCCGCAGACCGCTCGCCGGGTGGAGGCGCAAAGTGGGCGCAGTCGACGCCGTTGGGCACAACCAGGACCTCGGTCTTGGGTGACATCGCCTTGAGCAACCCAGCATCGGTTTCCGAGACGGCCGTACAGACTGCGAAGCGCCGCACCCAACGCCGCTCGTAGGCCAGGAGCTTGCGCCAGATCAGCCAGTCGCGCAGACGATGGACTGGACAACAGGAGCCTGCCATTGCCCGGGAAGCTATCTCGCTCTCCACGTTTTCTTTTCCCAGCACTCTTGGGAGGCCTGCCAGCTCCGAAGCCAGCTCCACGACATACATGTCCTGGAGTACCGCGACGTCGAAGGTCTCGAGCTGCAGCAGTGTGCGCAGAGGCTGACGCATCCTCTCCACGGGGAAGGTGCGGGCGTAGCGCGGCAGCCGGTCAAACAGAATGCGCATCCAGCCCAGAATCCGGTTGCGCCATGCACCCTGGTGCGGCCGCCCGGCGAAGGGGACAGTGACCAACCTACGGCAGAAAGGGCTCACCTGCGGAAGCATCTCTTCCTCCCCAGGCTGAATGAAGCAGAGGACCGAAACGTCGTGCCGCTGCGCGATTTGCTTCACCAGGTTGAAGAGCCTCGTCCGCCCCCCGCTCGTCGGTATGGGCAGCGTGGGCGCTATGAACAGAACGTGCATGGCTTGTCCGAGTCCCTTACTTCCTGGGAAGAAGCGCACGGAGCCTGGATCCGACCCGCAGGGTGCGCCTGGCCTTGAGCACCGAGATATGTGCATGGCGCAGCCGCCAATGCACCCATTCTGGCACTATCTGATCTCTGGCGATGTCCAGGCAGCTCTCCACCACGTAGTTGAAGTACACACTCTCAGAAAAGTACTCGCAGTAGGCCTTCTGGGCATTCAGCCCCATCCGCGCATAGTCGGCCTCATATGACTGCACGATGGATTCCAGCTTGGGTATGTCCCTCTCGCGGAGGACGATGGCGAAGCTCCCCCAGTCGGGACCCTTGGGGAAGACCCAGTCAGACGTGATGATTACAGGGGCCACACCAAGCTGCATTGCCTCAAAGAGCCGGATCGAATTCGGGCTCGCACCCCTGGGGCAGAGACAGAACTTGGAGGCGAGCAGGATGTCGTAATAGTGCCTCTGCCGCGGGGGTCTCTCGGCTTCAGATGCCTTCCACAGATCGAACTCGGATGAATCCTCGATCCACACGTTGCTGTGCTCGAAGCGGAGCTCGAAGATCTTGTCCCGAATCGGATGGCAGCGCCGGCCGATGAAACTGAGTAGAAAGCGCTTGTTGTCCTGGTCCGGAGAAGACGGCGTGTGGCGGACAATGAAAGGGTTGAGGTACTCGTCAGGGTACAAAGTGTAGGCGCCCGTGCGTACTCGGCGCCGGTAGAACGCGGAGCCAGGGCAGGCAGTGTATATGCCGTGGTGCAGGATTATGGGGCCTGCCCGGTCGGAAAGCGAGAAGGACTTGGCTGGAAAGCGGCAGATGATCGGGCTGTGACTCGTCTTTTCAGCCCAGTCTTCCTCACGAACGTTCCCGACCAGAATGAGATCCGCCGCTTCGGGATCATCAACCAACTCGTGCCGTTTGTCGGATAGCTCAAAGAGCCTCTTCAGCTTCCGCTCATGGGTTCGCCAGGCGCCCTCGTCAGTTTCGCACGACGTCACGAGGACTCTCATGACACCTGCAACCTTGGGAGGCTCATCAGGCGCTCCTCTCAACTTGGGGGCGCCCCCTGTGCCAGCATGGCGCCAGCCTGTGTTTGACACCGCGGCGCACATAGGACCAGGCATCAGGAGCTATGGGATCCAGCAGGAACGCGATGAGCAAGAAGTGCAGAGCCAAACGGCCATCGAACCTCTTGGCAGCGGTGGCCCACCAAGCAAAGCGCTGACTCAGGCGCCGACGGCTCGTGGACCTCGCCCAGGCCGGTACGGCGCGGTGAAGGCGCAGCCCCAAGCGAGCCCTGCCCCCGGCCAGCCGGCGCCCAACCGCCGCCTGCTGGGCAACCACCAGGTAGTGCTTCTGCTCGCCCGACCGCCTGGAGGTGACCGCCTCTTCGTGAACGCGGTGTACGTACAAGACGGCCGGCAAGTTGGCAAGATCCCAGCTTTCGGACAGCCGCAAGAGAAGATCACAGTCCTGCGCAACAGGTATTGACTCATCGTACCCCCCATCCAGATCAGCCAGGCACGCGCTCCGGAAGAGGAAGGTGCCGTGGAGAAAGGGGATTGAGTGCAGCAGCATGGTCTGGATCCGCATCGGGTCTGTCTCTGGGTACCATTCGCGAACCGCGGCGCCGGCCGCGTCAACCCAACGCGAGGCTGTTCCCACCAAACCTATCCGGGGATTGCCTTCCAAGTGAGCTACCTGCCGTTCAAGGCGCTCCGGAAAAGACCAGTCATCTGCATCCTGGCGCGCAATATAGTGACCGGACGAGGCGCGGAGAGCGCGGTTGAGAGAGCGAGTCAGGCCCAGGTTACGGCCATTCGCCAGGCGCAGGATTCGAGGATCACGGATCGAATCCAGAATACGCGGCGTATCGTCCGTCGAAGCATCATCAACGATGATAAACTCCAGGTCAGCCAGGGTCTGCGCAAGGATGCTCTCCACTGCTTGCCGCAGGAAGCAGGCACCGTTGTACACGCTCATAACCACGCTGACGGTGGGCGCGCTCGGTGCAGGCTTGGGGGCCGGTGTCAGAACCCCTCTCATCCGAACCGCTTTCGGTGATCCAGCTGATAGCTCTGGTCATGTTCGCGGTCGCGCAGATAGTGCGCCGGAACGCCTGCGACCACGGTGTAGGGCGCTACGTCTCGCGTCACCACTGCCCCAGCGGCGACCACTGCTCCCTCACCCAGAGTTACGCCCGGCAGGATGCGCGAATAGGCGCCCACAAAGACCCGGTCCCCCACGGTCACCTGTGCGCCCTTCTGGGAGAAGCCTGGGTCATCCACGTCATGGCCCAATGTAAGGACTGCAACGCCTTCGGAAATGCTGACGTTGTCACCTATCCGAATCCCTCGCCGTCCATCCAGAAGAACACCGTAGTTGATCACCGAATGCCGGCCAATCGCGATACGGCGAGGGCGATAGAACCTACAGTGCCTGTGGATGCTCGAGTGCGGACCGATGGATACGCCGCAGATATGCCGCAACCACCAGAGCCGAAGCGCGTGGCTTGGGACATGACCCACGAGCTCGGCAGAATAATCCTGCAGGTCATCGACCACGCCCTTGAGCCACCAGTAGCCTGCCAATAGCCTGTTCCGCGCCCAGGGCGGCAGTCTTCTGAACCACCGACGACACGGCGCCGGTCCGATGCCCAACCGCTTTCCACCGTGCTTGCCGGCCGCAGCCATGGCTATTGCCTCTGCGCCTTGGTCAGCACCGCTTCGACCACTGGAAAGGCGGATGACCGCCTCAGCAGCCGGGTGCCGTGCCAGTCAGCCACTGACTGCGGAGGCAGACTGACTCCTGGCATCCTGTGGCGAGGGGCGCGTCGAACGTCCTGCAGATGACAGGCACGCGACCACTTTCCCTTCGGGGCCCCTGCCGCCCTCATGAGCGCAGTACCACCCTGAAGCGCCCGTACAACGCCCCAGCTCTCGCCTCCATTCCGAGAGTTACCCAGCTCCTGGGAGCCAGCCCAACAGGGTCCTGCGTCTGCACCGCGCCACCGACAGAGGAGATTGGGATGGCGTCCCTCCAGGAGGTTGGGTGGGGTGTGAGCTGTGCGAGAACGATTCCGCCCTCGTATGACGCCCACACTGCACTCCAGGCATCCCAGGCGGGCCGGCCGTCTGCAAGGTCGGTGAGCAGAACAAGATCGGGGCACTCTGCCGGCGGCGCTGCTGCCTCGACCGGGACAATCGCCAGGCGCGGATGATGGTAGCGCTCGGCTGCCGCCGAGACCAGCGCGGGGTTCCTGTCCGTGGCCGTCACCAGGGCACCCGCTGAGCTGGCTAGACTGAAGCTAAGCGAGCCGGTGCCGCAGCCCAGGTGCATCAGCTTGATGCCTGGCCGGACCTGTGGCAGCAGTGCGGAATAGCTCTGGGTCCACCAGAACTGCGCATCCAGCCCGCCTCCCAAGGTGCGCGCTGTGGCGCGGCCCAATCGGTCCAGCTCAGCATCGAGACCCACCAGGAGCCGGAGCTGGTCACTGGGTGCATGAGCGCGGCCATACCTTCGAAGAAGCCAGACGAACCAGCTGCGCACACGCGCCTGCGGGATGCGCGCCATCACGGCGCGCGCGGCCTGCCCGGCCGCGCCACGGACGGCACGGCGGGGCTGCACCTTCCTAGGCAGCGCCTGTGCGCGCCCGGCAGGAAGCTCCGCCGACTCGGGAGCGGGAGATGTGTCATCCTGCCAGCCCATCGAGCAGACCGGGTTGAAACTCCACTCAACGTGCCGCAGCTCGGGCGCGTCGAGCAGCTGGGCAATGACGCCCAGCGTGTGCAGCCGAAACCAGGTCGAGAAAAGGTCAGGCGCATCGGCTGGGACAAAGGTGCGGAGCAGTCCGCTCTGCATGTAGGGGTGCCCCCAGCGATAGACGAACCCGCCGTCAGACGCCTGCTGCCTCAGGACGTGGGGGATGGTTCGACCCAGCGCGCGCCGGGCATCGGCTGCGCGGTAGCCGGTGCGCTGCACCAGGTTGACCAGAACGTGGACCGCATCGACATCCTCGCATGCACCGCCGCCGGGCGTGCGACCGAAAGAGCCATCGGCCTGCTGGAGCGAGAGGATGCCGTCGACGATCCTGTCCGCATATCGCACCGGCCGTCCGCAGTAGAAGTAGACCAAGAGCTGGTGATAAGCACCGTACAGTGCCTCGTTGAGGTCGCAGTACCCATTGGTCCCCCACAGGCCGGTGGCGGGATCCTGCTGAGCATCGAGCCAATCGAAATAGAGGTCCAGGGCCGGCTGCGCCGCCGAGTCGTTCTCGTGGTCGCGGAGGTGGACGAGAAACTGGCCGGCAAAGAGGAGGTTGTTGCCCTCCAGCCAGGCTCTTCGCCAGTCGCGGGCTTCCAGCCAGGCGCGGAGCGTGCCCAGCTCAGAAAAGCGCCGAGCGAAGTGCAGGGGATGGGCCGGAGCGCCCGACAGCACAGCCAGAGCCGGCAGCACGTGCGCTGCTAGGTGCAGCCGCACATAGGTCTCGTCCATCTCGGGCCGGGTGCACTCCTCGGGTGCTATCTCGGGGCCAAGGTAGTACCCTGTCTCAGGGTCCTGCCAGCTGTTGATATAGACACACCAAGCGGCCCGCTCCTGGGGCCCGACTTGCCCCAAGCCACCCATGAAGTGACGAGCCATAGCAGCATAGCACGAGGCGTAGAGGCAAACGAGTCCCTCCCGGCTGAAGCGGTACTCGCCTGGCAGTCCCGTGGCACAGGAGCTGATGAACTCCCCGGCGTGGCTCGCTGCGCTGTTCATTTCGAGGGTCCGGACGCTCCAGGATCGGGCTCAAGCGGTCCCTGGCCCAGGCAGAGGGCGTTGGGCGATGTCCAGGTGTGAGGCTGGTAGACCAGTCCCTGCACAAATCGACCGCTCCGCACGTCGAAGGGGTAGCGCTGCCAGTGCCAGTCATGGCGGGTCACGCCGTCCGCAGCGGTAATGGCTGCGCTTACGAGGTAGCGGCCGGGTGCCAGGCAGAGAGGATCGAGCACAAGATCAACAAACCCAGATGGAAAAGAGGCGTCGCAGGCAAACCCATCCCACTGGGTCGTGAAAGCAGCATACTCGCTTCCCTCTGCGGCGTGGATCCAGACTTCGACGGTAGGGGACTCGACAGGCACGCGCGCCGAGAAACTGACGCGTACCACGAGCCGGCCACCTGACTGGAAGGCATCGAGATGTTGCTCCCCATCGCCCATCAGCGTGACGCCCGTGATGATGATGGGCGAATCGGCCACGAGAGGGCCGTCTGCCCGGGCTGTCCTGCTGGGGTCGGCTGGCGCGCGCAGGTTACTGGCATACTCGGGGTTGTCCTGGTAGAAGGCAATCGCCTCATCGATCGGCCCGTCCACCAGCACCTGACCGCGGTACAAGAAAACGCCACGATCGCACAGCCGGCGCACCCGCGGAAGCTGGTGAGAGACGATGACGATGGTGGTACCGCCCCGCTTCATCTCCGCCATGTGCGCCAGGCACTTGGCCTGGAACGCCAGGTCGCCCACTGCGAGCACCTCGTCCACGATGAGGATGTCCGGGTTGACGTGCGCCGCAACGGCAAAGCCAAGGCGGGCATACATCCCCGAGGAGTAGCGCTTCACGGGCGTGTCGAGGAAGCGCTCCAGCTCCGAGAAGGCGACAATGGCGTCAAAGCGCTGCTGTATCTCGCGCCGCTTGAGCCCCAGGATCGTACCGTTCAGGAAAATGTTCTCCCTCCCGGTAAGATCAGGGTGGAAGCCGGCGCCCAGCTCGATCAGGGCCGAGGTCCGACCCCGGGCGATGACGCGTCCCTCCGTGGGCTGAGTGACAGACGTAGCGAGCTTGAGCGCCGTGGTCTTGCCCGCACCATTCGGACCGATGATGCCGAGCGCCTCCCCAGCCATCACACGCAAGTCGACGTGGCGCAGCGCCCAAAGCTCGGCGGCGCGCCTGGCAGCCTCCCTTCCAGCCCGTGGGTGAAGGAGCTTGGGGATAGCTTCACGGAGGCTCCCCCGGAAGCCGCCGAGTGAGTACCGCTTGGAGACGTCGACGAACTCGAGGGTAGTGTTCATGGGCTAGATCATGTCCGCAAACGCCGACTCGTAGCGCTTGAAGAAGGCATAGCCACCAGCAAACAGAAGGAGTGCAACCGCAGCGCTGAGACCGGCATATGCCGGAACGGGCGGCAGGCCCTGGAGTATGACCCGCCGGTACGAGTCGATCAGCCCAGCCATCGGGTTGAGCATGTAGAGCAAGCGGAAGCGGGGGGGGATCAAGGAGGTTGGATAGATCACAGGAGAGGCATACATCCAGACCTGGGTGAGAAGAGGGAGGAGGAAACGGACGTCACGAAAGAAGACGTTCACGGCAGAGAGGAAGTAGACGAGACCGAGCGTCAGCAGGAGCTGTACCAAGAGCAGCAATGGAAGCCACAGAATGGCAGCGCTCAGCTCGATGCGGTAGTAGAGCATGAGGCCAGCGAATATGAGCGAGGCCACGCAGAGATCGAAGAGGGCGGCAGCGACGCTGGCAGTGGGCAGTATCTCGCGCGGGAAGGATATCTTGGTCACGAGGTTCATGTTGTTGACCAGGCTTGGCACGGCAAAGCTCAGCGACGTGGCGAAAAAGGTCCAGAAGAGGAGTGCGCTGTAGGAGAACACCGGGTAGGGAACGCCGTCACTTGGCAGCCGAGCCAACCGGGAGAAGACAAGGGTGAAAACGATCATGAGCACCAAAGGCTGCAGAATCGCCCAGAGCCCGCCGATCACGGATTGCTTGTATCGGACGCGGATTTCGCGCAGTGTCCAGGCGACGAGAAGGTCACGATACCGGTAGAGACGGCGCAGGTGAAGCAACACGCCCTATCCTCTTCCCTGGCGTTGCCTGGCCGCGCGCACAAATAGGACCAGGGCAAGAAGGGCCATGGGTGGCAGCACACCAAGGAGATATGTGAGCCACTCGCGCTGTCCCGATCCGGGCTCTGGGGCGCTGACCGCGATCCCTTGGGGCGACGTATCCGGCTGACCAGCGTCTCCAATCACCGTCGCGCCGGTGGGCCGGGCACCTTCAGGCTGCAGGAGGGGTTCGGGAGAGGCGGGGGTGACCGACAATGGAGCAGCGGGCTCCACGGCTGGCGCATCCACCGTCAAGGTTGTCGCCCAAATCTGGTACGTCTCTTTGGGACCCTTCTTGTCGGTCCAGGCGGCGACGAGGCGGTTTCCGGCCGCGACTGTGACCGCAGCATACTCGGCATCCCAGTCGGAGCGGGGCCCGATGAGCTTGGGCTCGGACCATCGACCGTCCTGCCAGGTCAGATGGAAGGCACCACTCACCAGCCCATCAGCCTCGCGCCAGCCCATGGAGATGACGTGTAGAACGCCTGCGCTGTCAAACGCAGTCGCCACGGGCAGTGTTAGGCCACGTTGATCGGCCGATATCTGCTCGGCCTGGCTCCAGGTAACCCCGCCATCACTGGACCAGCGATGCCACCGGTGCCCAGAGGGCGCGCCGAACCAGATCACGTGCACCTGGTCTTTCCCCTGCGTGACGACAGTGCCCCAGGCCGGTCCATAGTCCACTGAGAACCGGTCACTCGACTTGTCGAGTACGATGGCATCAGCCCAGGTCAGGCCGCCATCCTCTGAACGCGAGTAGTACATCACCGTTCCCTTGGTTGCCTGACTGCCGACGACGGCGTGTATGCGCCCTCTCGCGTCGACAGCAACACGGGCATCGCAATCAGGACAACCTGCATGGATGAGGCTGGGGCTGTTCCATGCGCTGCTGTCCTCAGAGGCCGTGTGATAGCAGCGATCATCCTCATCGCCGCTGCAATACACGACATGCCTCCGTCCTGCTTGATCGACCGCGAGGCCCACGCCGACGGCGCCCAACTCTGAGATCTGCAGCGGCTCGCTCCACGCACGCGCAGACCCAGCCTCCGCGGCAGGCGCACTGCTGTACCAGACGGCTCCCCCGTATCCGGCTGTCCAGACCAGGTTGATGCGGCCCACTCGATCGATCGCGGCCTGTGGTCTCCAAATGACCGTCTTGGGAACGAGGACAACATCTGTCGGCAGCGACCACGCACCTGCAGTCCACTGCGAGTAGAAGATAAGGCCATCAAACGATGCTTCATCCTCTCTCCGCAGCCGAGTCCAAAAGGCATGTGCGTTGCCCCACGGATCGGCCACCAGGGCCGGGAAGCAGTGGCTCATAGGCTGACCGGTCTCGTCGAGCAGGCCGGATGAAAGCTGCGAGGGAGTTGTCCATGGCTCGGGCGGTTGTGCTTTGACCAGCCCAGGGCCGCCCTCCGCGAGCAGGCAGAAAGCAAGCAGGGCAATTGCCACCATCCTGCGGAGAACCGGCCCTACAAATCGATTGGTTGCTGAGATCATCTTGATCAGACCGCCACGAGACACTGGGACATCCTTACCTCATCCACCCGAGTGCCTGCCACGCCGCGTTGAAGGCCGACTTGGCCGCCTGCCAGCTGTTCAGGCTCTTGACAAAGGTCAGGAGGGGGCGCGGCCGCATGGCCCACTCGCGGAACGCCCGGCGCGCCCAATACTCGATCTGCTCGGCCTTGAGCTGCGGATAGTCCAGCACGGTGGACTCGTCCATGTCGACCTCCTCCCAGGTGGTGCCGGGGCGGAACCAGCCGTTCTCGACCACCTCAAAGAAGAAGGGCGTGCCGGGATAGGGAGCCGCAATGTGGAAGAGGGCGAGGTCAAGGGGGAGCTTTTTGGAGAAGGCGATTGTCGCGCGGATGGTCTCTTCCGTCTCGCCAGGCAGGCCGATGATGAAGTACCCCCAGTTCATGATCCCAGCCTGCTTGCTCCACCGCAGCGCGCGCTCGATCTTTTCCTCGGTGGTGCCTTTGTGCACCCGCTGTCGAATGTCTGCGCTGGCACTCTCGATGCCCCACGAGATCATCCAGCAGCCGGCCTGCTTCATGACGCGGAGCAGCTCCGGGTCGACATAGTCGACGCGGCTGTTGCACAGCCACCGGAACTTGAGCCCTTCCCGGATCATCCCCTGGCAGATGCCCATTACCTGCTCGCGGCTCGCCGTGAATGCATCGGAGTACATGTGAACGTTGCGCAGCCCCATGTCCCAAAGGAGACGCAGCTCCTGCAAGACGTTTTCCGGCGAGCGCACGCGAACCCCAGCTCCGTAGCTGACGTGCTTGATGCAGAACTTGCAGCCGGCCTGGCAGCCCCGGCCGGTGACGATGAAGGTGTAGGGGCCACGGATGCTCGGGGCCCGATATCGATCCCAGGGAAGCAGCCGGTGCAACGGCAGCGGCAGGTCATCCAGATTGCGGATAAAGGGCCGGTCCGGGTTGATCCGGACCTCACCGGACGGCGCACGCCATACCAGGCCGAGAATGGAGGCAAGCCGGTGGGGCAGCTCGGTGGATCCTGCGCCCGGCTTCGCCGACTCCCAGGCGGGGCGCCAACCGGGGTCGGTATCGCGGTACATCGTCTCCAGCCGAGTCCACAGGTCAAGGTCAGGCGACCTGCCGTCTGCCATGCGCCATTGGCCATCCGCCTGACGCGGCTCGCCGTCTGCCAGCTTCCAGCGGCCGTCCTCCACCTCCAGCGTGTCGATGAGCTCGCGGAGTGTCAGCTCGGGCTCACCGCGCAGCACAAAGTCCAGTGTAGGAAAGGCGTCCAGCGTCTGCCTCGGCATGGGCGTGACATGAGTGCCGAAGGCAATCGTCCGCGCTCCCATGCTGCGCGCGAGGAAGGTCCCGCGCATGTCGTTGGTCAAGGTGGGCGCCGTGACCTGCGTGACGTAGTAGCGAGGACGCTTGGCCGCAAGCAGCCGCTCAAAGTCCTCCCAGCTCATCCGGCCGGGGATGGCATCGACAATCTCGACGGAGTAGTCAGGGTGAAGGAGCGCAGCCAGCTGGGCCAAGCTCACCTGCGGCCAGATCATGTTCTCGCGACTGCGCCGCCCGACTCGGTGCTGACTGCGGATCCAGATGCCCCGATCGGGCGCCGGCGGGTTCACCAACAGGACATCCACCGCGCCTGCGGGCCGGGCGGCTGCCGGAAGGAGCGAAAGGACCCGGTCCACGTCCGGGAAGTTGGCTTGGGGCAACGGGCGCAAGGGCTTGGTGCCCAGGTTCTCGGCCAAGTACTCCATCGGTCTCACCACTCCGTAGTGCTCATGGACACCACCTCAGTACACCGTGCTTGTGGGTACCACCGGGTTTTCGACCAGATCCCGGATCACGCGGGCAGGCACTCCACCCACGACGGTGTGGGGGGGCACATCCGCGACGACGACTGCTCCCGCGGCGATGACTGACCCACGGCCGACTCGTACACCGTCGGTGACAACCGCGCCGGCGCCAATCCACACATCGTCCTCGATCACGATGCCGACCGCAGTGACTCCCTGCTCGACAAAAGGGCGAGTCGGGTCAGCGAAGACGTGATCGACGGCGACCACCTGCACCAGCGGAGATGTGTAGACCCGGTCCCCGATCTGGATGCCGCCCTGCCCGCGCAGAACGTTGAACTCGCCGATCAGACTGTCGCGGCCGATGGAGATACCAGCGTGCGGAAGACCGCGGAAGTTGTAGACGTGAAGCTCAGCGTGATGCATTACGAAGGTGTTTTCGCCGATGGAGATCCCGCCTGGGCAGGCATGGAGGTAGACGCCCTCATCGAGGTAGACCCCATTGGCGAGCCGCACGTGGTCCGCAAACCGGATGCGAACGCCCTTCTCGATGGCGACCAGGCCTTTCATCCGGAGGATGAGGCGGTAGGCGGCAGCCCGGAGCGCGATTCCGAGCGGCGTCGGGACCCATCCAAAGAGGGTGATAACAAGCTGCTCCCATAGGTAGCGGGAGACGCTGCTCGCCTGCCGAGAGAGGTAGACGCTCAGGCCGCTGCCTTTTCCTTGGGCCGGCCTGCCGCCGGCTAGCGCCCTTCGATCGCCTGCCTCATCCACTCGTGCCGCTCCCCATCCCCAATGTAGGCATACCAATAGACGCGAGCAGCGAGCCGCCCGCCAGCATTCCCCACCGAAGCGAACATCGACATGCCCTCCTGCAGCCGTCCATTGGCCACATAGGCTTCGGCCAGCAGTGAGCGGGTGACCTCACTCCCCGGCTCGCTGGCATAGGCTGCCTCAAGGTGCGTGAGAGCCAGGTCGTAGCGCCCCTGCGCCAAGTCGATCATGCCAAGACGGCGGTTGGCCGTCCCGTTGGCCGGGTTGAGGGCAAGGGCGATCTCGAACTCGCCGACCGGGACGCCGAGGTCAATCGTGCGCCGCACTTCATCCTGCAGGTGGTACTCAGGCCAGGAATAGACGGTCAACTCGGCCTGGCTCTGATGCACAGCCCCCAGGTTGCTGTAGAGCCGCGAAAGGAGGGGCTTGCGCCAAATGAGGGCCACGCCAAGGAGAATGACCAGCGCTGCCGGCAGGACAACCTCCCAACGCTTCAGCCAGGGCCTCGGTCCCGGCACGCCAGGGGGCTCCGCCATGCCACGACAGCAGAAGGCGAGCGGAAGAAAGAGCAGGAGGACGGCTCGGCTGCCGTAGAGAACGTCGTCCGCCAGTCCGTGCACGAAGAGCACGACCAAGCAAAGGACGCCCAGTGCGAGGCCTGCTGCTTCGCCGTCCGCCGGCGCGCCAGGCTGCGGCGGCTTGAGCATCGAGCGGGCGCTGCGCCGGGCTGCCCCCAGGCCCAGGATTGCCCACATCCAGACGAGCGCAGCCACCCCGAGAAGGCCCTGCTCCACCGCCACGTCGACCAGCAGGTTGTGGCTGTGGATGATGTAGCCCACGTGCAAGAAGAGAACATAGGTCGAGTAGAGCAATTGGAAGCTTCCCAACCCGGCGCCGGTGAAGGGATAGTCGCGGACAAGGGACATCGAGTTGCGCAGGAGCTCGACCCTGGAGAAACCCGTCTCGGGCCCGGGCAGTGCTCGAAGAAGAGCCACGGTCCAGCCGGGCCGAGCGGCCGACAGAAGGAGCATCGCCAAGAGAAGGAGAGTGACGATACCAGGGACCAGCCAAGGGCCAAGGGCAGGCAGAGAGCGCGCGACCCGGCGTGCCAACGTCCAGAGGAGGGCCAGCAGGAGCGCGCAACCGAGGGCGATCCAGGCCGCGCGGGAGGTGCTCATGAGCAGCCCGAAGAGGGTGAGGAGCAGGAGTCCGGCCGCCAGGCACAGGGTTGGCAAGGCAGAAGAGACCGACCGGTGTCCTCGGCCAGGGAGGGCGCCCCGCAGGCGCTGCCAGGACCAGAGCGTGCTCAGGGCAGCAAAGGGAGCCATCATGGCCAAGATGCCGCCTGCCACGTTCGGATGGAGCCGGTGCAATGAGACTGGAGGCAGCGGCGCCTGGATGAGCTGACCAAGACGAGTGAGCGCCGGGATTTTGGCCGGATAACTCACCCAGTCGTGCGTTGCCAGGAAGTAGAGCGCCACGGCCGCGCCGAAAGCCGATAGCAGCCAAACGCGTTTTCTGCCCAGAATGGCAGCGGCGCGCAGCGCGTAGAAGAGCGATACGCCGCCGGCAATGCGCCAGAACTTGGCCAAGGCCGCCTGCCGATCGAAGGCCGCCCAGATGCCCACCGCGGCCGACAGAAGGAAGAGCAGGAGCGGCAGCTCATAGCCGCTTGGCCGCGGGGGCTTCCGCGTCCACAGCCACTGCAGGACCCACGGGGCAAGCACCAGGAGCAGCGGCCAAGGACCCGCGCTCGAGACAAGATACCAGATGGCGCCGGCAACGGACGCGCAGGCCAGCTGAAGCCAGGGCAGCCACCGCGGCAAGGGCGCATCCATCGAGGAGCCGGGGCTAGTCGACAAAGAGGCCGCGGTTCTCCTCAACCCACTCATAGAGGCGCTTCACACCTTCCCGGACGGAGGTCTTGGGACGCCAGCCGAGATGGTTCTCGGCTTTCCGTACGTCGGCCACGAAGATGCGCTGGTCCCCGGGACGCCAATCGCTCCACGACACCGGGATGGGCCGCCCCATCAGCGACTCCAGCATCGGCCCCAGCTCGCTCCAGATGGAGATGGTGTTCTGGGTGCCGCCGCCGACGTTGTAGACCTGGCCAGCGGTGGTCGAGATACGGTCTATGGCAGCCTGGTAGCAGTCGAGCAGATCATCCACCCAGAGCACGTCACGAACCTGCTTTCCGTCACCGTAGATGGTGATCGGCCGGCCGCTCACTGCAGCGATCAGGAACCAGGCGATCCATCCCTGGTCTTCCACGCCAAACTGGCGCCGGCCGTAGATGCAGCTCTGGCGGAAGACGACCGTGGGTAAGTCGTAGATTCGCGCATAGTCACGCACGTACTGGTCGCCCGCTCCCTTGGAACAACCGTACGGGGAATGAAAGTCGAGCGGGAAAGACTCGGAGATTCCATGCGGGTAGTCCCGGTAGGCGTAGCGTCCCTCCGACTCGATGACGACGGCCTCCTCCATGCCCCCATAGACCTTGTTGGTCGACGCGTACAGCACGATTGGGCGACGCTCCGACAGGCGTGCCGCCTCCAGCACGTTGAATGTGCCGAGGGCGTTCACCTCAAAGTCGTGGCGAGGGTCGTGCACCGAGGTGGTGACGGCGACCTGGGAGGCCAGATGGTAGACCAGGTCGGCCTGCGCTGCCGCCAGGCGGAGGTGTTCGGCATCGCGCACGTCCTGCTGGAGCAGAGTCCAGCGACTGCCGTGCACCGCACGCAGCCAGGCAACGTTCTTGTCTGCGCCCCGCCGGCAGAGGTTGTCGTAGACAACGACATGGTGGCCCTCCCCGATCAGGCGATGGGCCAGGTTGCTCCCAATAAAGCCGGCACCGCCGGTAATCAGTACGTTCATGCATTCCTCCAGGTTGGGTCGGCCCGCTGCCGGTGGCGAGGACCAGGGCGCCGGATTCCCGGCAGGCTCCGCCGCTCTGGCACAATCGCTTGAGCCAGATGCAGTGAGCTGCCCGATCGGCTCCCGCCGGGGGGCCAGTTTCCTTGGGCGAACGTGCGCTAGACCTGCACTATGCCAGAGCGGTCGATCTCAATCGACGTCAACTGCCCCAGAACGCGCAGCAGTATACTCACCCTCTCCGCAGAAGGCAAGGAACGCTGAAAGACGGCTTCCAAATCGCGGAAGGGTCCCGTCGTGATCCTGACCCGGTCGCCTGCGCGGAGGCCGGGGTAGCCGATCTCGTCGATTTGCTCGAGGCGCTCTCGGATGAGGCCCACGACGTCATCGGGCACTACAATGGGCTGCTCGCCCGCGCTCACCACGCGCCGAATGCCCGGCATCCAGCGGACAACAGAGAGCGGTATCTCGTCAAAGTCGATGCAGGCAAAGAGGTAGCCGTCGAAGTAGATGACGCGCTCAGGGCGGTCACGCCTTCGCCGCCGACGCCGGACGGTGGGCAGGTAGGTTTCGACGCCTTTCTCGCGCAGCCAGGCTTCGACCTGGCGCTCCTTGCGAGGCTTGGTGTAGATTGCGCGCCAGCTCTTCATGCGCCGGTTACTTTCGCTCTTTGGCGCACTGCCACAGGGCTTCTTTCTCGGCCATGGGAAGGTCCGCCAGGCTCACTCCACGCGCGCGCGCCTGCCGCTCCATGTGCTCATAGCGGGCCGCAAAACGGACGCATGTGCCGCGCAGGGCACTCTCGGCATCCAAACCGAGCCAGCGCGCGACGTTGACCAGAGTGAACAAGACATCACCGAATTCGGACTCGGCAGCCTCCGCATCCTGCGCTTCGGCAAGCTCGCCGACTTCCTCCGCAAGCTTGTCAAGGACCCCCGCAAGGTCGGGCCACTCAAAGCCCGAGCGGGCCGCGCGCACGCTGATGGCCTGCGCGCGGGCGAGGGCCGGCAGGCTCTCCGGAACGCTGGAGAGCAGAGACGCAGGCTCGAGTGCGGCGGATGGCCGCCCCTTGACCTCCTCGCGCTTGATCGCATCCCAGTTGCGCAGGACGTCCGAGGTGCCCGTCACCTTGACATCCCCAAAGACGTGCGGGTGCCGGCGCTTGAGCTTGGCATCGATCTGGCCGATCACGTCGGCAAAGGAAAAGTCCCCCTGCTCCGTGGCGATCTGCACGTGCATGGCAACCTGCATCAGAAGGTCACCCAACTCCTCACACAGCTTGGCCGGATCGCCGGCGTCCAGTGCCTCCAGTACCTCGTAGGTTTCTTCGAGCAGGTTGGGGCGCAGGCTCTGATGCGTCTGCTCTTGGTCCCATGGGCAGCCACCAGGCGCACGGAGCCGGGCGACCGTCTGCTGGAAGGTCGGCAAGCCGGCCGCATGCCCGAGGGGAGGCAAGTAGAGGGTGGTGAGGTGATCGACGAGAACACCCGGGCGATCCAGCTCGTACAGGGGCACCGACTGGACGGCGGCTCCCGGCATGCCCGCTGCCCTTACGATGCAGACCGGGTGATCATCCGGATAGGCGTTCATGAGCGTGAGCTTGACGTCACCCGCAATCCGCTGGCTGTAGAGCTGGCCCACCAGGGCCGGGCGATCGGGGTCCAGCGGGGGGTGCTGCCTGGCTGCCAGGTCGGTGGCGTCAGCCAGCTGCAGGCCATCGAGGCCGTCCAGGCCCAGCCGGCTCAAGACAGGCTCTACGAAGCTCAGCCCGTCGACCAGGTGCACGGGCATCCCTTCTTGGCGGGCACGCGCCAGGATGCGCTGTACGGAGGTCTCGCCGATGAGGGGGTGACCTGGCACCGCGTAGATGACCCCTCCGGGCCGCCGTCCGAGCGAGATGACCTCCGCGGCAATCTGGTCATAGACGGAGGCAAAGTCCCCGGCAGACTCGTACAAGTGGTCAAAGCTGTGCAGCACCAGGTGCGAGGGCAGTGACTCGACGGTCGGGTGGCGGCTGGTGCGCAGATGGACTTGCTGCGCATGGAGAAAGATCTCCCACGCTTCGCGCGTCAGGTGAGCAGGGTTTCCCGGGCCCAGCCCGACGATCGTGATTGCCCTCTCTGGAAGTGGCTCGCTCACCAAGCGGCAACCCCACACAGGCCGGTTGGGTGCTCGTCAAGGGACTGCGACCCCACTTCCAGGTGCTTCAGAATGAGGCTCAAGCGTGCGGATCCTCCCTGACTGGATGGCAGGAGGATACCACATGACGACGGGATCCTGCAAGCCGTTCTCTTGGCGGCGCCAGGGTCGGGTATAAGTCCCCAAGGATGTGATGCTGAGCGCAGCGAAGCATATCGACTGGCGCCGGGGCGAGATCCTTCGGCCCTGCGGGGCCTCAGGATGACAGAGCGCCGAGAACGCCGCTGCCCCGCCTGCCGCCGGGTCGTTTTTGACAACGATGGTCGCATCAGATATACTGGCTGCCGTACAAAGACTGGGGCTGTAGCGCAGCTGGGAGCGCGCATCAATCGCACTGATGAGGCCAGGGGTTCGAATCCCCTCAGCTCCACCAGCCAGTATATCATAGAAGTTGCGTTTGGGGCTGTAGCGCAGTTGGGAGCGCGTCTCAATGGCATTGAGAAGGCCAGGGGTTCGAGTCCCCTCAGCTCCACCAAATCGACGATCTCGTTGGTGGCCCCCTTCGCACCTTGCGAAGGGGGCTTGCCATGCCAGGAAAAGGAGCAGAGGGACCTATGGTCGAACGCTATACCCCCCAAGAGATAGAAGCGAAGTGGCAGGCACGCTGGGAAGCCGATGGCCTCTATAGATCCAGGGTCGACCAGAGCAGGAAGAAGCACTACGCCCTGACGATGCTCCCCTACCCGAGCGGCGACTTGCATATCGGACATTGGTATGCCATGGCCCCTTCTGACGTTCGTGCGCGCTATGCCCGCATGCGCGGACACAACGTCCTCTTTCCCATGGGGTTTGATGCGTTCGGGCTGCCAGCCGAGAACGCGGCGATCTCGCGCGGCATCCACCCGTACAGGTGGACGATGTCGAACATTGAGCGGATGCGCAAGCAGCTGAAGAGCATGGGGGCGATGTTCGACTGGGAGCGAGAGGCCATCTCCTGCCTGCCGGGCTACTACAGATGGACTCAGTGGCTCTTTCTCAAGTTCTTTGAGAGAGGCATCGCCTACAAGGCCCACCAACCGGTGGACTTTTGCCCTCACTGCAACACGACCCTGGCACGGGAGCAGGTCTGGGGCGAGGACCTGCACTGCGAGCGCTGCGGGACACCGGTGGTCAAGAAGAACCTGGACCAATGGTTCTTCCGAATCACCGCCTACGCCGAGGAGCTGCTGGACTTTGAGGGGCTGGATTGGCCTGAGCCGGTCAAGGCCATGCAGAGCAACTGGATCGGCCGCAGCGAGGGGGCAGAGGTACGCTTCGGGCTCACACCCCCCTACCCCAGTGGCGAACGGGAGATCGTCGTGTTCACGACACGGCCCGATACGCTTTGGGGTGCCACCTTCATGGTGCTGGCCCCAGAGCATCCCCTCGTGTCCGAGCTGACAACGGAAGCTCAGAGCCAGGAGGTGGAAGCATACGTCGCCCAGGCTGCCCGCCAGACCGAGATCCAGCGGCTGAGCACGGAAAAGGAAAAGACCGGGGTGTTCACCGGTGCTTGTGCCCTGAACCCCGTGAATGGTGCGCCCATCCCGATCTGGATTGCGGATTATGTCATGATGACGTATGGGACCGGTGCGATCATGGCAGTCCCGGCGCACGACGAACGCGATTTTCAGTTCGCGCTCAAGTACGGGCTGCCGATTGTGCCGGTCATCGATCGCACAGATGGCGCCGCCAAGAGCCTGGTGCGGCCCGGGGCGGTGCGCCCAGGCCTGGAACAGGAGCTGGTGCAGGCGGGCATCTCCTTTGTGGCATCGGCTGAGACCAGCGACGGAGCGGGCCTTCAGGTCAGGCTGGAGGGTGCAGAGCAGACAGCACGGTACATCGAGCTGGTCGGGAGATTCCTGCTGCCTGGTTCCTGGTGCGAGGTTGTGGGGTCGCGTTGGCTCTTTCTCTTCCCCGATGGCACGGTCGAGCTGGACTCTGTCGAGTCTGATCGGCAGATCCTCCACCGCTGCCAGGCGCTCGACTCGGGCACGCGGGAGAAGCGAAGTACCATGGAACTGCTGGCTGATGTGCCGTTTTACCAGGATGTGCTCTTTCACGCAGAGTACGGCACGATGATCCATTCCGGGGAGTTTTCCGGCACCCCGGGCAGCCGAGCCAAGAGCCTGGTCACGGAATGGCTCTCAGCGCAGGGCATGGGCAAGCACCAGGTGAACTACCGCCTCCACGACTGGCTGATCAGCCGGCAGCGGTACTGGGGAGCGCCGATCCCAATCGTCTACTGCGAGCGGTGCGGAGCCGTCCCGGTACCCTATGCGCAGCTCCCGGTGGTGCTGCCCCTCGATGCGGTCATACCACCTACAGGCGAGAACGCGCTCAAGTTCCACGAGGGGTTCCTGCACACCGATTGCCCCACATGTGGCGGTCCGGCGACGCGCGAGACGGACACCATGGACACCTTCATGTGCTCCTCTTGGTACCAGTACGCCTACCTGAGCCCGTACTACGGGGAAGGCGAGCGGATTGGCTCCGATTCCAGCCCGTTCGACAGGCAGGAGGCCGCCTACTGGCTGCCGGTGGACCTCTATACGGGCGGCATCGAGCACGCCAATATGCACCTGATCTACACGCGTTTCTTCACGAAGGTGCTTCGCGACCTCGAGTTGGTGAGCATTGACGAGCCCATGTCAAAGCTGCGCAACCAGGGTATCATCCTCGGGGAAGACGGCGAGAAGATGTCCAAGAGCCGTGGGAATGTCGTCTCCCCAGATGAGCTGGTGGCGCGCTATGGCGCAGATACGGTGCGCGGGTACCTCATGTTTGGCTGGCGATGGGACCAGGGCGGGCCATGGGACTCGCAGGGAATCGAGGGGATTGCCCGATTCCTGAGCCGCGTTTGGGACTGCGTGCTGGAGCCCGGACACCGTGGGGAGGGCGCGGCGGAAGAGACGAGCGTGCGCGCTCTGCGCCGCAGGACGCACCAGGCCATCCGCCGTGGGACAGCAGACATGGAGGCTTTCAGCTTTAACACCTACATCGCAAACCTGATGGAGCTGAACAATGCCCTGATGAAGGCCAAAGGGAGTGCGGTCTACGGAAGCGAGGCGTGGGACGAGGCGATCGATGCCCTGCTCCTCATGCTGGCGCCGGCTTGTCCGCATGTCGCAGAGGAGCTTTGGCAGCGCATTGGCCGCAGCTACTCCATTCACAGCCAACCGTGGCCGTCCTACGATGAGGCCACAGCGGCCGAGGACGTGGTGACCCTGATCGTCCAGGTGAACGGAAAGGTGCGGGACCGGATCGAGGTGCCGGCCGGGGTCAGCAACGAAGACGCGAAGGCGCTCGCACTGGCGACAGAAGGCGTGCAGCGTCACCTGGAGGGGAAGCAGGTGAAGTCGGTCATCGTGATCCCGGGCAGGCTGGTGAATGTCGTGGTAGGCTAGGGGGCGGACGTTGCCTTCTGAGCCAAAGTGCGGTATAGTCTCAGAGGAGAAGGCAAGCTCACGGCGTAGGACGTTGTCGCAATAGAGCACACGATGTTGGAGCGTTCCTGGGTCCGCAACGCATTGACCCGCCTGCTGATTGACCTCGCCCTGACCGAGGCGAGTCTCGTTGGCGCATGGCTGCTCCGCCCCCTGCTTCCGTTCGCGCGCCCCTTGGGCGACGTGCGCGGACTCCTGGCGGCTTCGCTGTTTGCCCTGGTTGCCGTGGTCTGGGCGGTGGCTTTTTTGCTGCTCTCCGTGTATGAAACGCGCGACCAACGCGCGATCGACGAGGTCCAGGCCGTGGTTGTCGCCACGACCCTCGCCACACTCGTCTTGGCATCCGTCCTCTACTTCTCTTACCGTGAGATCTCCCGGCTGCTCATCCTGACTTTTTACGTTTTCGACCTGGCGCTGCTCATCAGCTGGCGGCTGGTGCTGCGGGTCAGGCTCAAGAAGGCCGGCATTCCGCACCCTGGTGAGCGTCTTGTGCTCATCGTGGGCGCAGATGAGGGCGGGCGCGACGCCTGCCGCATGATCCAGAGCCACGAGTGGGCGGGCATGAAGCCGGTGGGGTTCCTGGATGACCGCGTGGCCCCCGGCACGCGCGTGGAAGGTGTTCCGGTGCTCGGCACGGTCGCACAGGCCCACGAGTTTGTCTCGCTTCTTTCGGTGGATGAAGTGGTGATCGCACTGCCGCTCAAACGCTATGACCGGTTTTTCGGCATGCTGGATGAGTGGCTGACGCTGCCGGCGACCGTCCGAGTCGTACCTGACCACATCAAGAGCTCCCTCTTCCGGACGCGGTTGGTGGAGTTTGCCGGCGTGCCCATGATCACACTCCAGAAGCCGGCGCTCTCTCCCTTTGAGAGGGCCGTCAAGCGGGCCTTCGACCTCGTGGTGGCATGCATCTGGGCCGTCCCGGCGCTTCCGTTGGGACTGCTGATCGCGCTTGCGGTCCGGTTGGACTCGCCAGGCCCGGTCATCTTCCGGCAGCAGCGTGTGGGCGAGGGCGGCCGCCTTTTCTGGATGCTCAAATTCCGCTCGATGGTGAAGGACGCGGAACAGCAGCAGGACGAGGTCCTGGCGCTGAACGGGGACGGGATGCCGTTGGCCAAACTCGTCAACGATCCCCGCATCACGCGGGTTGGGCGCATTATCCGACGCACGAGCCTGGATGAGCTGCCCCAGCTCATCAACGTGCTGCGGGGAGAGATGAGCGTCGTGGGCCCCCGGCCGGAGCTGCCGGTGTTGGTGGAGCGGTACGAGCCCTGGCAGTGGCAGCGGCTGCTGGTGCCCCAAGGCCTGACGGGCTGGTGGCAGGTCAATGGGAGGAGTGACAAGCCCATGTACCTCCACACGGAGGACGACCTGTACTACATCCAGAACTATTCTCTCCTGATGGACATCCAGATCCTCTGGCGGACCGCCGCTGCAGTCATCAAGCGCGAGGGAGCTTATTGACCGCGACTGCGCTGCTGCATGTGGCACAGAAGCCTCAGCCGCAGTCACATCGGGCGCTCTTCTTGGTCTTGGCGCTGGGGCTGGCGCATGGTCTGATCTACCTGACCGTCTTTCCCCCGTGGCAGCACTATGACGAGCCAAGCCATCTTGAGTATGCGGTGCTGCTCGCTCGACGCGGCCGGCTGCCACAGCCTGGGGACTATGATTTGGCCCTCCGCCGCGAGATTGCGTCGTCGATGCTGGCCCACGACTTTTACCGGAACCTGGAGCGTCCGGTCATCGACTTTGGGTCGGAGGTTCCACCCAGCATTGGCGTCGATGAGCTGGTCCACCCGCCCCTGTACTACTTGCTCTTGGCGATCGCCATCCGGCCCTTTGTGCACCAAGACATCGAGGTGCAGCTTTATGTCGCCCGGCTTTGTTCGGTAGGGCTCTACCTGGTCGTGCTCCTGGCGGCGTATGGAATCGCGACCGAGGTCTGGCCTCGGCGACGTTGGCTGGCACTGGCGGCAGCTACGTTCCTTGCACTGCTGCCTCCCTTCACCGACCGCATGAGCTCGGTCAACAGCGATGCCGGTGCTGCAGCCGCCGGCTCGCTCCTGCTCTGGGCTGGCGTGGTGCTCGCGAAGCGTGGGGCATCGCCTCGCAGGGTGGGGGTGTTTGCCGTGACAGTGGGCCTCTGCCTGGCGACCAAGTCCACGGCAGGGATCGTTGCCCTTGCCTCGGCTGCTGCGCTGGCAGTCTCCTTTGTGCCAAGGCGAAGGCGCCGGTGGCTGTGGCTCGGGATGGGAGTCCTCTCGCTCACGTTGTTGGCTGTCCTCTTGGCGCAGGGCGGGCGGGCAGCGCATTGGTACAGCGGCGGCCCGGGGGGAGCCGCCAACCGGGTGAAGGTAGGGACGCCGCTGGACGGCAGCGCCCTGCGCCTGGCACCGGCCAACGGCTCCGGCCCACGCGCGGTCTTCCAAGAGCTTGGCCGCCAGGAGGGACGCGCTCTGCGCGGGCACAGGGTCACCGTGGGGGGCTGGGTCCGTGCTGCGGAAGGGGCGGAAGGCAATGTGCTGTTCAGCCTGGAGGATGGAGAATCAAGCCAACCGCAGGCCGCCCGGGCCACGCAAAGCTGGCAGCTCTTTGCACTTGCAGCAACGGTCGGGGAGGAAGCGCGCGGGGTTGCGCTGCAGGTGAGCCTCACCGACAGCCCGGCCGCCGCGCGCGAGGTGTACCTGGACGGGCTCTTCCTGGTGGATTCGGCGCTGTCGCCCAGTGAGGTGAGCCTTGCAGATGCGGCAGCGACCCGCGTCATCGCAGGGGGCCGGGAGATGCCCAACCTCCTGACCAATGGCTCGGCGCAGCGTTCGTGGCCGGGCCTTCCAAGCCGGCTTGGCAACCTGGCCGTTGGGCGCACCACCTTGGCGGACGTCCTGACCTCGGTTTGCGACTTCCGGCGCACCGCTTGGGTCCTGGAGAGGGAGGCCGTCGTGCTCTTCCGAAGCTTCTGGGGCGGATTCGGCTGGAACCAGATCCAGCTTCCGGACGCGAGCTTCTATGGCCTGCTGGTGGTTACCGGCTGCGGGTTGGCCGGCGCCGCACTTGCACTCGTCCGCCGGCTGCGCCTGGACCGGCAAGGCACACCAGTGCGGTACAGGGCCTGGCTGCTGCTTGGAACTGCCCTCCTGACCGGCTGGGGGATGGTATGGCTCCGGATCTACCCGGTGTTTGTCACTACGCGCATCTGGTGGCCGGTGGCGCGGTATGCGGATGTCGTGATCATTGCCACGGCGCTGCTCCTCTGCGCCGGGCTCGCTGAGCTTGTGCCGGCACGCCACAGGAGGGTCGCGGCGCTGGTGGGGATACTCGGGCTGCTGGCGCTGGACGCGCTCGCCTTGGGCAAGGCTATCGTGCCGTACTATTACGGATGAGGTGTGCCGGCACCCGAGTTGTCCCGATTCGCCAAGATCAATGGGTGGGGCAATACGCCTGCATATCACTCTGCAGGTGCGCCCTACGCTCGACGACAAAGTCCTTCAGGTCACTCGGTGACCCGACGAAAGGCCCCGGATCCTCCCAGCTTGCCTTCTGCCAGTCCCGACGGCCGTCCGGTTCCACCTGGGCGTAAAGGGCGTCGATCTTGGGGTTCATGGCTGCAACAGAGAAGATGGAGTCGAGGTAGTATGCCAGTGTTTGGCAGTAGTAAACCCGGAATTCGGGCACCTTCAGGATACGGCTACGCAGGATGTTGGCTCGTCCGGGCGCCTCGGGGTGCTCCAGGGTGCCCATGTCGATCGGAGCCCACGACTTGCTGAACGTTGCATCCAGGTCCCAGGGCACCAGCTCCCATAGACCCGTCTCCAGATCGTGCACGAGGTAGATGTTGTGAGTCGCTGAGTCGAAGTTGGAGGTCAGGACAATAACTGCAAGGTAGTCCAGGAAACTCCCCACATCCATCACCTCGGAGATGGCCGCCGCGAACGCGTCATCGGGCGTGTTGTTGATCAACTCGATCAAGGCAATCAGGTCATCGTAGGGCAGGCCCTCGTTGGTCTCCTTCTCGTACCAGTACTGATAGGTGGGAAGGTCGGGCAGAACCTCGGCAAAGCGGCCCACCACCTTGTAGATGCTGGCAGTGGGGCTGCGGCCCGACGAGGCAAGAAAGCCTTCATCCACCTGCTCATTGCGCGTGTACACGCCCATGTACTCGCCGTTCAGCATCAGAAGAACTGCCTCGGCACCCGGAGGCTCGATGCCGGCCTCGTCAAAGAGATCATTGGCCAACCTGGCACGGATCAGTGAGCCGTCAAGCCAGTTGGCATTGACGTTGATCCTGTCGTGGTTGGGGAAGGGCGATTCGGCAGCGTCAAAGACGATCTTCCAGGACTTTTTGCCAAAGCTCCGGCTCAGACCACCACGGAAGCGCACCTCGGTGTCCAGAGTCAGATCCTGCCAACTGAAGGTGGCCGGCACTCTGTCGTCACGGAAGGGGTCCGACTGCAAGAAGGCCAGGTTTTCGGGCGAGACCTCGAGCTGATAAAGGGGCAAGGTCGCCTGAGAGGCGTCAAGCGCAGCAGCGACTACATAGGGCGTCAGGGCCGACTCGTTGCCGTAGACATCGACGGCGCTGACCCGATAGAATCCCTGAGCCCCAGGCTGTGAACCATGCTGATACTTGGAGAGGCGCACAAGGCCGCCGTTGACACGGCTGTAGGGCCCCTCCGGTTGGTCCGCGCGATACACGTGGTACCCCGCGAGGTCATCCTCACTGCCAGAGAACCAATCCAGCAGGACGGCATTGTAGGATGGAGTGGCCGATAGGCCGGAAGGCGCCCCAGGTGACGTGCTGTCGGCTTGGCGCGGGACCAGCTCCCATGCCGCCAGCGAAGTCACTCCGGCGGACGGAATTGCAGCCAGGTTGAATGAGCCGTCTGAGACGGTTATGGCAAAGCGTGCGTCCATCGCATAGTAACGCCCAGCTTGTGCATAGACATCCAGGTCATCCAACAGCGTCTGCCCCTCGGCAACGAGGTCAAACAGGGCCAAGCCAGGCCCGTGGACTACCTGTTCCTGAAAGCGCAGGGTGAGCAGATAGGATCCGTTCGGGATGCGGCTGGCGCGATACTCCTGCCAACCCGCTCGCTGTACCTTGTAGAGGGGATCCTCCTCAGTCCCACCCACCGGGTTGCCCTCCCACCAATCGACCGGCAGGTCAGGCACTCCGCCGATCGCGCCGTAGCCTGCAGCCTCGGTCCATGAACGATCGGCGAGGTAGGTAGTGCCGTCCATGGCAGTGTAGGGCTCGTCCGATCCGCAGTTGATACGGAGGGGAATAGGCGCGGCTCCAGAACCGATCCCGCGGAGAACAAAGGGTAGATGGATCTTTCCTGCGCAATGGTTGGCAGCACCTGGGCTGGCACAGACCAGGACACTCCATGCGCCCGTACCGTCGGGCTGCCGGCCGTAGGCGTCGTCAGGGTCGAGCGATGGAAACTGAACACCGTCCTGGCGCACGAGCCCTTGGGCGCCGTACATCGCCACCGTCTCGCCGCCGGAGCTCAGTTTGAAGTTGGTGTGCAACGGCCCCTGCTCGGTGTCGCCATCCGCATAGAAGAGAAGGTAGCCGCCAGCACGGATGGTGAGGCCGGAGGTGATTGGGAATTGGGTGGGCTCGGCATCGGTGTCGGTCAGGAAGAAGCCCTCCAGATCAAGGTCGTCTGGGCCATAGTTGTGCAGCTCGATCCAGTCGGGAAACTCGCCTGGCTCGTCAGGATCTTCAAGCGTGCTGCTGTTGTCTGCCATCACCTCGTTGAGCACGACGGGAAGATGGACAAAGCCTGCGACATAGGCATAACTGTGCTGAGGTGCCCCGGCTGGGTCAGTGGAGGTCCAGCCGGAGTCGTCACGGGCCTCAACATAGTAGAGGACCGGGGTGTTCGGCGGTTGGCCGGGGATGGTGGCTGAGTAGACGCCGGCCTGAGCCAGCATAGGTTCAGTAACCCACTCCACGCCAGCGCTGTACCAGAGGGTGGCGGCGATGATCAGTCCATCGTCGGTGATAACCGACGTGACCGTGACCGGCTCGCCGGCGGCGGGGAACTCGGGCGTGCGGAGCGTGCCGCTAATGTCAGGAGGCAGGCCGCAGGGTTCATTTGTTGATCCGATCGTCGGCGTCGCAGAGAAATGCCAACTGGGCCCTCCATCTGGGCAGCGGCCCTCCGAGACATCGGTAGCCTGGGCGCCAAAGGCGTAGGTGTCGATTGGGCTGTTGCCGTTGGCATCCGTGTCAAAGAGGCCAATCTCCTCGCCGCCCTTGGACAGGGAGAAGCCTGTGTGGTTGGGGCCTTGATCTGGGGAGGAGTCGGCCCAGAAGACCACAAAGCCGCCGGCTGCCAGCGTGATGGGCAGGGTGCCCGTTATCTGCCACCACTCTTCAGGATCATCGAGGTCGTCCGTGAGATACATGCCTCGCAGGTCCAGGTCAACCTCGCCGAGGTTGTAGAGCTCGAGCACGTCGTCGTACTCACCCCACTCGTCGGCGATGACACTGTCATTGTCGGCCAGGAACTCGTTGATACGAATGTCGGCGGCAGGCAGCACGTCCGCAGCGTGTGCAGTGCAGAGCCAGACGGCGCCCGCTGATAGAAGGACAAACACGACTAGCATCAACCAGTGGCGCATTCGGTCCTCCCACTTATTGAGTCTCTGAACCCCCCCGGCTCAGGTGAGCGTAGATTGCCTCCACGCTCTCGACCATCTGCGCGAGCGTAAACTTTTGCTCGACGCGGCGGCGGCCCGCTCGGCCCATCGCACCGGCCCTGGTGCGATCTCCAAGCAGCGCGAGGACGGCATCCGACCAGGCGACGACATCCCCCGGCGGCACAAGAAGGCCAGATTCCCCGTGGACAACGATCTCCTCACAGCCGTTCACGTTTGTGGCAACTACCGGCTTTGACCAAGCCATCGCCTCCAGCACGCTGTAGGGCGCTCCCTCCCACGAGGAGGTGAGCGTCACGACGTCGGCCGCGAGCATGAGCCGCTGCGCACCCGCCTGCCAACCGGCCAGCCGCACCTTGTCGCCAAGGCCAAGCTCGTCTATGCGGCGCGCCACCGAGTCGCGGAGCGGCCCATCACCGACGAGGAGGAATCGAGCCTCTGGGAGCCGCTCCACTACCCGCGCCGCGCCCTCGACAAAGGAGGCCGGGCTCTTCTGCGCGCTGAGGCGGCCCACCTGCATGACCAAGCGATCGTGCCGGGCAAAGCCCAGGCTGCTGCGCAGGCGGTCCGCGTCTTCGAGCTGCTCGAACTCGCGCAGGTCGATGCCATTCGGGACGGTCACGATCTTGTGCGCCGGGATTCCCCAACGACGCATGCGGGCACGGTCCGCTTCGTTCACCGAGATGATGCGGTCGGTGCTTGCTGCAAGGACGCGCTCGATGAGGGCATACAACCAGTGCCACCGCGCACGCCGGATATCGATGGTCTGTGGCGTGTAGACGACGGCGGGCGCGCCGGCCAGGCGGGCTGCCATGCGGGCATAGAGCCCTGCTTCCTGGCTGTGGACGTGGACAATGTCGGAGGTTGAGGCCCGGATCCGCCGAACAAGCGCGCGCAGGGTGCGAGGGTCCGCGATGAGCTTGCGCAGGGGAAATGGGACAACGGCGGCTCCGGCCTTCTCAAAGTGCGGGAGCAGCTCGCCAAGGTGGTCGGGCAGCATCACCGTGAGCCGGTGGCGCGCAGGATCGAGCCCCTGTGCAAGCGACAGCACGTGGCGCGATTGGCCGCTCTGATGCGGCTCATAGTAGATGAGAAGGACTCTCATGACTCCGCCGTGTCAGGAACCAGGAGCGCACTTGTGCGCCGTCCACACTTCGAGCCTGTATCGTCCGCCTCTTCTTCAAGGCGGCAGGCAGTGCGCGAGCGAGGTCGACTAGCCCCAGGAGCACGCGCGGCTTGGTCACCGCGGCGTATGCCAGGCGGGGCAGCTCGGACGCCAGGATGAGGGGCAGGTCGACCAGGAAGTCGGTCACTCGATCGTTCTTCGCCGTCATGAGATAGCGGTTCCGAAGGGCAAGCCGGGGCCCGCTGCTGCTCTTGGCAGCACGCCCTACCCCGCGCAGCCTGTCCCCCCAGCCGCGATCGTGAGACGCCTCGGCCTGCGGGGCAAAGACGCTGCGCCAACCCCGCAGTTGGGCGCGCCAGGAGAGATCGGCATCCTCGTAGTAGGCGAAGAAGTGCTCGTCCAGCACCTCCCCATCGACTGCCACGTCTTCGAGCATGGCGCGGCGATAGAGCGCGGCTGCGCCGCAGGCGCCAAAGACGGCGAGGCTTTGGTCATACTGCCCTCGGTCGACCTCCCCCTGACCTCGGTCAAAGGGTCTTTTGCGCCGGTCGATGAACAGCCCCGTGGAGTCCAGTACGCGAGAGTCGCCGGGGCAGAGGAGCTTGGGCGCTACGATGCCGATGCGGTCGTCGGCAGCCATTGCGCCGGCGATGCCAGACAGGAAGCCTGGAGCAACGATGACATCGGGATTGAGCGAAAGGACCAGGTCCCCTGCGCAGTGCTTGATTCCCCAGTTCAGGGCAGCAGAGAAGCCCAGGTTGCGCTGCATGCACGCGACGTGCACGCGTGGATAGCGACTCGAAACCGACTGTGCGGACCCATCGCCGGACCCGTTGTCGACCACGTGGAGATCGGCCACTCCTTCGCTCTGGGCAAGCAGCGCATCGAGGCAGCCAGGCAGGAGATGGCCGTGGTTCCAATTGACAATCACGACTGAGATGGGAGGGCCAGTCACTCTTCCCGCTGCGCGCCATGGATGCCCTGCCGCGCCAAGACGGCCAGGCAGCCAACCAGAGTCCAGAAGTAGGCACTGACCTGTTTCACCTCCAGGTTCTGGTAGACGAGCCCTTCGATGAAGACGATCAGCAGGCTCGCAAGGATACCCAGAAGCAGTGCGCGCGACTGTGGGCCGGCGGCTGCAAAGGCACGCGCTCCCACGCGCGCAATCTGGAACCAGAGAAGGGCAAAGGCCAACAAGCCCAGGGGACCCAGCTCGACCAGGGCTTTGAGCACCTGGCTTTCGGTCACGAAGGCGCCCGAAGGGCTGGTGCGCAGGGCTGCCGCACCCGTCGTCCCCAGTCCGGAGCCCCACAGGGGGTGAGCGCGCCAGGCATCGATGGACAGTCTCCAGGCGAGCAGGCGGTCGCGATTGGTTTCGTCCTCCACCCAGTCTGCGATCGAGAGCGTATGGCGCAGGACGGCGTTTTCGGCACCGGCGAAGAAGCCCTGCGCCACGCTGACGATCTGCAGATCCGACCAACCGGCCCAGTCGAAGGCGAAATCCCCTGCCCGCCCGGGGCTGGTGATCAGGCTTAGGATCACCTCGCGGCCGGACCATGGCGACAGGTCTACGAAGTAGTTGCGCCAGCGGCGGTCGGACGGCACGTTCTTGGGGTCGATGTAGCGCACAAAGAGCGGCTCGGCGGGCTCGCCCGGGCCGGCCTCGGCCACATAGACCTCAAAACTGACGCCATCGCCCTTGTTGGCTGCCCAGACCTCTGGGAAGAGAGCAATGCCGAAACGGAGAGCGCCGCCCTCAGGGACTTGCACCTCGTACAGGATCTCGGAGCGCCCCGTCTCAAATGGGTGCTGGTACAGAAGCAGGCGGCTGTCCTCCTGCCCGGAGATGGGATCGAGCAGGGTCCAGGTCTGGAGCTCCTTGGCACCCTGGGCAGGCTCCTCATCCAAGAAACTGCGGCCGGCTGCGGTGACAGGTGCCGACCGGTAGGCTTCTGCAGATAGCTCAACCACCCCTTGATGAGTGCTCAGGCTCGAGCTGCCTTTGGAGCGCATGACCAAGCCCCAGGAAGCCGCGAGGACGACCAGCGCCCCCAGTGCGAGCAGGAGTGGCTTCCAGGAGGCTGAGCGCGCCTCGTCGCGGCGGGCGCGGAACAGGGTGCCCACCACACCCATCAGCAGGAGCGAAACCGCTGTGGCGACCCAGACGCCGCGGCTGAAGGTGACCACGATGCAGGCAGCCATGAGCGACGCCGCCAGCCCGGCTGCCAGCCGGGACGCCCAGCGCCGGGACACGAGGACCAGGGCCACCGCCGAGGGCAGGAGGAGGGCCAGTGTGTTGGCCAACGTAGTCGGCGAGTCGAAGGTGAAGGAAACGCGGCGAATGTGCGTGGCGTAGACGAAGATGCTCGATGCACCGCCCTGCCTGCCCAGGGTGTCGGGCAAAGGCCAGAGGGGCGCATCCAGCGCGAACTCGAGCAGGCCGCCGGCTGCCACGATCGCTCCGAGCGCCGTCAGGAGGGCCAGCAGGGGCCGGAGCCAACCAGGCTGTCGACGGAGGAGGAAGGCGGCGACCCAGAAGACCGGAAGGTACAGCACCGAGTAGTAGAGGCCCCACATGCCCGGGCCCCAAGTGCGGTCGATCAGAAAGCGGAGCAGCAGAAAGCCGACCCAGCCAGCTACCGCCCAGTCCAGCGCTGTGTGGGTCAGCAGGAGGCGCCGGGCACGCACGCAGGCAAACAGCCACAGCAGGACGAGCACGCCCAGGAGGGCCTCTTTCCAGTAGGTGCCCAGGAAGCCCGGAACGAGTCCCTTGATGACGAGGTGGAAGGGAAGCAGGGCCAAGAAGAGGCAGAGCCCAGCCCCTATTACGATGTCGAGTGCGGCGGGCCTGTCCTGGCCCCGCAAGTCTGCGACGCGCATCAAAGCACCTTTCCTCGAAGACGAAGGAGCGCCCCGTAGAGGAGAGCGCCCACTGCGCCGCCGCTCACCACCTGCGCCAGCGGGGGCAAGTCAACCACCATTCCCCATCCCCAGACCGCGAGGATTCCGAGACCTGCGGCAGCAACGGTGTAGAGTGCGTTTTGCCACCACTCTGCCGGCAGGTACCTGCCAAGTGAGCGACGGGCCAAGAAACCGAGCAGCACGACCTGGAGCGTCAAGCCCAGGACGGCTGAGACAGCGAGACCAGAATACCCCATTCGGCGGATCAACTCAACATTTGCCAGGATGCGGACACACGTCTGGATGCCGTTGACGGCAAGGACCGTCCAGGCGCGACGCCTTGCGTACACGATGCGCCAGAGAGGTTGGCAGAGGGCATCGGAAAACATGGCGAGGGAGTACCAGCCGAGCAGCTCGCCGACCGCAGCGGTCGCCCCAGGACCGAATGCCCCACGCTCGAACAGCACCTGGACGAGGGGTCTGCGCAGGACAATGAGCCCGCCGCACAAAGGCAGTCCCACGACCCAGACAAAGCGGAGAGCTGCGGCCAGGCTCGACCGGAGCCCCGCGAAGTCATCCCGGGATGCCTGCTCGGCCATGCGTGGGAAGAGGGCCGTTGCGACAGAGAGCCCACTCAGCTGCCCCCCGATCAGCGCCACTCGGAAGGCGTAGTTGAGGGCCGCGACGCTTCCGGCGCCGAGGGTGCTTGCCATGGCCCGGTCGACGAAGTAGATGGCGTGGTGCGCCGCGTAGCCGGCCGCGATGGGGCCCGCCAGCCGGAAGAAGCCGGCCATGGATACCGGCTTGGCGCCGCCCAAGACCGGCTCGCCATCGAGCCTCGGGCGATGGGCCCTCAGCAGCGGGAGCTGAAAGGCAAGTGCGGCCGCAGCGCCCAGTGTGACGCCCCAGGCGGCGCGGTCCACCCGGGACGCCAGCGGCAGCGCCATGAGGGCAGCAACAAAAGCCAGGTTGTAGAGCGCCGTCGCCACGGCCGGGCGCGCAAAGCGGCGATAGGCCTGCAGGACTGCGCCGGCGAGTGTTGCCGCCCCCATGAGGGCGAGCGCGGGCAGCATCCGCGCGAGTGCCCTTGCCGCTTCTGCACGCTGCGCTGCGCTGAAGCCGGGAGCAAGCCAGCCGACCAAGTAGGGCGCCCCCCAACCCACGGCCAGGGACAGCGCCACCAGGAGCCCGAGGAGCCCCCAGGCCACCCGTGCGCCGAACCTCCACGCCTCCACCTCACCGCATCGCACCCTGACATCTGAGAAGAGAGGGAGGAATGCCGGCACGAGGACGATGGGCAAGGCAGTGAAAACGAACTCGGGAAGGGTGAAAGCAACGAGGTAGGCGTCGGTCGCCGGACCCACACCAAGCTGATACGCCAGGCCGGCCTCTCGCGCGTAGCCAGTCAGGCCTGCCGCGGCCAGACCTGCCCCTACGATGAGGGTAGCCTGGAGGTCCTCCCGGCGCATGTCAACCCTCTGCCCGAAGAGAAAGGCCAAGTCCCTCTCGGGGGGGCCTGCCTGCGCACCTAGTAGCTGCCATCACCCCGCAGGACCACAGGTATGGTTTTGGCGAGGATGGCCAAATCGGTCCGCAGCGACCAGTGGTTGATGTAGTCCACTTCCAACTGCACGCGCCTCTCAAGCGGCAGGTCACCCCGCCCGCCGACCTGTACCGGTCCGGTAATGCCCGGCTTGGCCTCCAGGCGCAGCCTGTGCCAACGGCTGTAGCGCTGCACGATTCGGGTTTCCTCGGGACGTGGCCCGACCAGGCTCATCTCGCCCTTCAGCACATTCACAAGCTGCGGCAGCTCATCGATGCTCCACCTGCGGAGGACGCGCCCGACCCGGGTAACACGGGGATCGTCCTTGAGCTTGAAGACCGGCTCATCGAGGTTGTCCAGGTCGAGGATCTCCTCCAGCAGGTCCTCCGCGTTCAGGACCATCGTGCGGAGCTTGTAGATCTTGAACGGGCGGCCGCCCTTGCCGGCCCGATCCTGCACGAATAGCACCGGCCCCTTCGAGTCGAGCTTGATCAGGACCGCTGCCACTGCCATGACGGGCCACCCAACGACGAGGGCAAGGCCTGCGCCGACAATGTCGATGGCCCGCTTGGCCAGCCTCCCGGCATGTCCGTTCATGGGACGAGCTGGGCCAGCACCCCACCCACGAACCCGAGCCCAAGCGCAGCAGCACGCACCAGCAGGAGCAGGGGAGCAGCAAGGGCTACGGAGCGGTCCATTGCCCACCGCCTGGCGACAAAGGGGATGGTGGACAGAAGAAAGCCCAAGCCGGTGGCAGCGGCGCCCCACCCGAGGGCAGGCCACACCACTGCCCCGAGCAGGAGGGCAACCGTCAGCCCGATCAATGCGATCTGCAGCCGAAGGCTCTGCGGGGTATGGGAGTCCCGCACCAATTTGTCCGGATGCCTGCGATGCATAAAGGCCTTCCAATAGCCTATCTTGAACTTGCGGCGAGCGTAGGACCACAGGTTTGTGGGGTGGCCCCAATGGTAGACGCAGGCCTCCGGCAGGAAGATCATGCGGTATCCGCGCTTGGAAAGGCGAAAGGAGAACTCTTGGTCTTCGACCGATGCATCGGGGAACGAAGTGTCAAAGCCTCCGTTTGTGAGGAACGTATCGCGCCGATAGCCCGCCGAGTAGGTGTCGATGAAGTCGATCGACGCCTGGTGGGCCATGTGCTCGTACTTTTCCTCGTACTCGGCCTGCACGAACCGGGCCACCAACTCCCGTTGGTGCGTCCGATACGCCCCCTTCACGCCGGAAACCACCGTGCCATCGGACGCAGTGCTGCCAGGCGCAAAGGGCGACGCCATTCGCTCGATCCAATCGGGCGCAGGCGCACAGTCGGCATCGGTGAACAAGATGACTTCGCCTACTGCCTGCTGGACCCCGTTGTTGCGGGCGGCCGCCGGGCCGGCGTGGTCTTGGGTGACCAGGCGCACAGCCGGGTAAGCCTGCACCCTTGCCGGGGTGTCATCGGTCGAGCCATCGTCGACAACAATCACCTCGGCCGTGCCGGGAGGGATGGTCTGCCGGAGCAGTGCTTCCAGGCAGCGGTCGATCACGCCCCTCGCATTGTAGGCGGGCACGACGACCGAGACGGAAGGCAGCCGAGCCGTCATCTTGCCCTTGCTGCCGCCGGCTGCGAAGCGGCCGCCGGCGGCCGCCGCCGAAGAAGATACCGGCCAAAGTGATAGGCTGCTCGGGCAATCCGCTGCGCTTCGGCCGGACTCGAGACGGCCTGCCATGCTTTGGATGCCAGGTAGCGGGGCCGGAGATAGAAGGAGCGACGAGCCTCATCGCACCAGGAATCCAGGTCATCGGCGGTGAGGCCCGGCCGGTCCAGGACCGTTCGATGCAGCCCTTCGGGCGTGAGCCACTCGCGAAAGTCGGTCGTGGACAAGTAACCGGCTGCGCACGCCCACTGGTACGCCTCGGTGCCAGGATAGACCATGAGCGGGAAGAACTGAGCCGTGTCCGGCGTGAGCTGCTTGGCAAGGCTGAGTGTGCTGGCAAGCGTGGCACGCGTTTCGCCGGGCCCTCCCACCAGGAAGCATGCGTGCACGAGCACGCCTGCCCTTCTCGCGTCCTCCCGAAACTGGAAGAAACGCTCGATCCGGATGCCTTTGTGCATGCCGTCGAGGACCTGCTGGTCCCCGCTCTCAAAGCCGACGCAGAGAAGGCGCAGCCCGGCGCGCGCAAGCGCAGCCAGCGTCGATGGGTCCACGTCCGCCCGGGAATTGGCCGTGAAGGGCAGCCGGTTGCCGCGCCGAATGAGCTCTTCGGAGAGCGCCAGGCACCGCGCGCGATCGGCCGTGAGGGTATCATCCTCCAAAAAAACCTCTTTGACAGCCGGCAGCTCGCGGGCGATCCAGTCGAACTCGTCGGCGACGTTCTCCGCACTCCTCTTCCGGTAGATATGGCCGGTGATTGTCTGCGGCCAGACGCAATAGGTGCACCGGTGAGGGCAGCCTCGGCCCGTGACGATGGCAACCTGCGGGTACCGGGCAATGGAGTAGAAGTAGTCCCTGATGTTCAGGTGACGCCTGTAGACCTCACTGACAAAGGGCAAAGCGTCCAGGTCCTGGATCAGCGGCCGATCGGCGTTGTGGACCAGGGAGCCATCTGCCGCGCGAAAGCTGATCCCCTGTACGGTGCGCAGGTCCGCGCCGCCAGCCAACGCACGCGCCACATCGCGGATGGTGTAGTCGTATTCGCCCCGCACGACGGCGTCCACTGCCGAGCTGATCTCCAGGCTGGGACCCGGCAATGCCGTCACGTGGGGGCCTGTCAGAAGCACATACGCTCCGGCAACGGCCTTCTTGATCTCGGCTGCAACGCCGATATCGTTGTGGATGCTTGGGGTGCTGGTGTCGATGACGACCAGCTTTGGCTGCTGGCTCTCGGCGAGCTGGATGACGCGCTTCAGGTCGAGGCCGGCGGCGGGGGCATCGACCAGCTTGACGGAGAACCCATCCTCCTCCAGCGTCCCGGCCGCATAGGCAAGCCAAAGCGGATAGTAGACCACCCCGCTCTTGATCACGCCGGGGCTGCGCTGAGATCGCGAGTAGTTGGGGTGGAACGGAGGGTTAAGGACCAGTACATTCATAGGCCCGGGCAGTATACTGCTCCGCCGCCGGCATGTCAAGTCGCGTCTTCAGCCTTCTTTCTTCGTGGGACTTCTTCCTGCCTCACCCTGAAGCGAGCAGCCATCAAGGCCCCAGCTCCAGGTACACCGGGCTGCTCACGAGGATGACTCCGCCGGCAGGCGAGACCTCTTGTCCATACTTGTCAAGGACGCGCAGTGTCCCCCCGGGCAGGGTCACCGGGTGGGGTGCCTGGTCCGGCGACCAGATCACCCAAACCCGGCCGGTGGGCACGGCGAACTCGTAGCCTTTCAGACCTGCCAGCTCAGCGACAGGCCGCCGGAAGACTGCACCCGATAGCTCCTGGGTGAGCAAGTGGAGAGCGCGGTAGGCCGGCTTGGGCTGCTGCCCGCCATCGAGAAGTGCGCTCTCCTGCCAACCGGGCCCGTCCAGCGTGTACCACACGGTCCCCAACAGCCCCTCGGCCCAGTTGCGCACATAGAGCCACACCACGTAGTCGGCCTGGGCCTCGTAGAAGGCGGGGCCGGGTGGGTTGCAGCTTGTCTTGAAGCTCGATGGGCAGAGGAGGGCGCCTTCGGTGTGAAGGAGCGGCTTGTCCCAGCCGTACGAGGACAGGACCTCGCGCAGAAAGCCGGCCTTGCCCAGTACCACGCCCCCACGCGCCGCCCAGCTCCGATGGCTCAGGTCCGAAATGGGCATGCTCATCGAGTAGGTGGCATAGCCATGGAAGCTGACGATATCGAAGAAGGCACCGCCCCCACTGCGCAGGACGCCTTCGAGGAACTTGGCGGGTTGGCAGTCCTTGCCCTCTGGTGGATGCGCCGGATCGCAGTCCAGGAGAAGGCCCCCCAACACCACCCGCGAGCGCGCATCGGCGGCTTTGATGGCAGGGTATGCCTTCTTCAGCATCTCGGCGTAGTAGCCGCCGCCATAGTAGGGGTCGTTCGTGTCTCCCCAACAGCCATAGGCGCTGCTGGGCCCCACCAGCGAAGGCGCAACATCTGGCTCGTTCCCCAGCTCCCAGTAGTGCACGGAGAAGGGCGGTGCGCTGTAGCGCTCGACCAGCGCGGACAGGAACTGCGCATAGGCGTCCATCGCCTCGGCCCGAACGGGTCCGCAGTAACTGCCAGGGACCTGCTGAGCCCAGCCTGGGGTGAAGCGAATGATGGCGATGACCTGCATCCCATCGGCCGCTGCCTTCAGCAGGCTCTCCTCATCGACGGTTTCCCAGTGGTAGGTGGGCGGCTCGGTGCGTGCAGGCTCGATCTTGGCCCAGGAAAAGGCGCCAAATCGCACCCAATAGATCTGCGCCTGCTTGGCCAACCCGCGCCTGCCATCCTCGGCAGGCCACGCCATTTCGGCTCCGAAGTGGGGCAGCAAGGTGGGAGTGAGCGTGGCGGTGGGCAGAGGGGTCGCGGCCGCTCCGGGGCGGGCGGTGGGAGCCGGCGTGGGCGGCAAAGTGCGGGTCGGGAGAGGTGTCGCGGTCGCAGCCGGCTTGGGGCTGGGCGTCGGAAGCGGCGTCGCCGTCTCCGGAAGGGTGCGTGGTGTGGGTGACCCGCCTCCGCCCTCAAAGGCCGGCAGGGACGATGCCGTCGCGGTGGAGTGGGCTGCGGAAGGGGACGCCTGCGCGGCGGGCTCCGCCCCACCTGGCCGGCAGCCGGCGAGGGTAAGCAGCAGGAGCAGGGCAATGAGCCCGCTCAGGTGCGGCCCCCCTGCGGCGCGCCCACGTCCTGCGGGCGAACGCCTGCCAGGAGAGGTCGCCGGGGCGCCTCCGCGGCCGGCGCGAGCCGGCACTGCTCGGCGGCTCGGTGTGCAGGGCACGGCCTGCGAGCCCTCCCCGTCTCCCACGGTCACGGAATCAGCTCAACGTAGGCGGGGCTGGAGATGCTGAGGGTATCGCCCGGCGGCGTGATGTCGCCCCCGTACTTGTCATAGACACGCACGGTGCCCGCCGGAAGCGTGATGGAGTGGGGCACTTGGTCCGGCGCCCACAACACCCAGACGCGCTTCCCGGTGACCGAGAACTCGTACCCCTGCAGGCCTGGATAGAGAGTCACCAGACCCGTGTAGCTGTAGCGGGCCAGCTCGTTTGTCAGGAAGTTGAGCGCCCAATAGGCCGGCCTGGGGTTCTGATTCTCGTCCAGCATCCCGCCCTGCCTCCAGCCGGGCCCCTCCCAGGTATACCAGGCGGTCGCCTGCACACCCGCAGCCCAATTCCGGATAAAGAGCCAGACGACATAGTCCGCTTGTGCCTCGTAGAAATCGGGGCCCGGCACACTGCACAGCGCAGGACTCCACTCGGGGCACACGAGGGCGCCCTCGGTGTGCATGAGCGGCTTGTCCAGGCCATAGGCGGCAAGCATCTCGCGCAGGAAGTCGATCTTGCCGAGCACGACACCGCCGCGTCCATCCCAGTTGCCATACTGCAGGTCCTGCTGCAGGCTGCCGTCATACGGGGGATACCCGTGAAAACCGAGGATGTCGAAGTAGCCTCCTCCGCCGTTGGCCAAGACCCCTTCGAAGAAACGGCCAGACTGGCAGGTGCCCAGAGGCTGCTGCGCAGCCGTTGGCAGATCCGTGCCGGTCAGCGCAGCTGTCGGATCGCAATCGAGCAGTAGGCCCCCCAGCAGCACCTGGGCCTGGGGGTCGGCGGCCTTGATGGCAGGATAGGCCGCCTGAAGCATCTCCGCGAAGTAGCCGCCTCCGTAGTACTGCTCATCGCCAAGGTCGCCCCAGCAGCCATACTCGGAATCACCATCCACCACCAGCGATGGGTCGACGTCGGGCTCATTCCACAGCTCCCAGTAGCGAACCCGGAAGGGAGGGGCGCTGTAGCGCTCGACCAATGCAGCCAGGAACTGCGCAAACTCATCGAGCGCTCCCGGCTTGATCGGCCCGCAGGCGTAGCCTTCCACTTTCTGGGCCCACTCGGGCGTGTGCCGCACGACCGAAATGAGCTCCATGTGAGCTGCGCTGGCGTTGACCAGGCTCTGCTCGTCGACTGCTTCCCAGTGGTAGGTGGGCGGCTCCGTGCGCACCGGCTCGATGAGCGCCCAATTGAAGGCGTCAAACCGCACCCACTGGAGGCCGACGGCCATCGCCAAGGCATAGCCGTGCGACGGCAGCACGCGCAGGATCTGCGCACCCACGGAAGCCGGCTTGGGCGGGTAGCGCGTGCCGATGAGCGGCAGGTAGCGCACCATGGGCTCGGGGTGATTGCGCAGGACCATCGGCAGAAAACGCAGGGCTGGGGGGTCCACATTGGGCGGCTGACCGAGCCCGGCCTCGCTCAACGGACCGGGCTGAATGGGCGCCGCGGCTGGGCGGAGGCTGCCTGCCTGTTCGTGAAGCCCGAGCGCGCCCAAAAGCGCGTCAGGCTGCGTTACGGTGGCTGCTGCTCCCCCTGATCCGGTCGCTGTCCCACTCTGAGCGCCGCGCTGCGGCGGTGCCGCCAAGCTGCTGAAGGCCATCGTCAGGAGCACAGTCACCAGGAAGAACAATCTCGCCAGCCTGATCCTTGAGCGCATTCGTCCGTCCTTTCCGCGGTTTCGCACAGAAGCGCAGCATCCCCTGGAATTGTACCAGAGCCAGGGGGTTGGGACAAGGCCGCCGGGCAGCAGAACGGACGCGGCTCGAGCGCGCCGCCGCCCGTGGGAGGGGCAGTGCAGTGCTGGGCGGGAACTCGCGGCCGATCAAGCCGCTTGACGGAAGCCCGTAGGGATGCTAGAATCCTGGGACGTGGTGGCACCCTGGTGACAACAGAGCAACTTGGTACCCAGAATGACGGACGGCAGTTGCCCCGGCGAGTTCGTGTGCCCAATCTGACCAGGCACACCCTCGTGCAGGTGCTCCTGTGTGGCATGGCGCTGGTGTGGCTGGGCCTCCTGTATGGCAAGTGGGGCTTTGACGACCCATACGTTACCTATCGCTACTCGGACAACCTTCTCTCGGGCAAGGGCCTGGTGTACAACGTGGGGGAAGGGACCTTGAGCACCGTCTCTCCCCTCTATGCCGTTGTGCTGGCGGGCCTGGGGCTGGTGTTCCCAGACGTGCCCACCGTAAGCAACTGGATCTCTATCTTGTCGGTGGTTGCCTCGGCGTTCCTGCTCATCCGGTGGGGATGGAGCCGGCAGGACATGGGAGGTATGATCGCCGGTCTCCTGCTCCTCGCGTGGCCGTTGATGCTCCAAACCACCGGGCTGGAGAGATCGCTCCTCATGCTCCTCGGGCTGGCTGGGCTGTGCGCCTTCGACCACTCCCGGCTGGGTGCTGCCGCAGCGGCGCTGTCGCTGGCCGGCATTCTGCGCCCGGAAGGGCTGCTGCTGGGGCTCGTGGTGGGCCTATCCCTCGTCGTCAGGCGGCGCGCGGTGCCCTGGCGGTTCGTTCTTCTCTACCTGGCGCCCATTGCGGTCTGGTATGGTGCCCTGTGGCTTGTCGCCGGGTCGCTCCTCCCCACGAACCTGGCTGCCAAGCAGCAGCAGGCCCAGATGAGCGGCGGGATGGGCTATTCCGACGGATTCCTGCGGCTGCTCAGGCAGTATGGCCAGCATCCGCTCTACTGGCTGCACGGTGTGCTTGCCCTGGTCGGGCTGCAGCAGGTCATGGCGCGTGCTCGGCATTGGGGGCTCCTGCTGGCGTGGACCGCCCTCTATTTCGTCGGATACAGCGTGCTTGCCGTCAGTCCTTACTTCTGGTACTACGCCACCCTGGTACCTGCCGTGCTGGTGTTGGTGTCCGAAGGAGCGATGGGCGTGGTCCGAGCGCTGAACAAGTCGCGCCTGCCGCGGTTAGCAGCAAGCGGGTTGGCTGGGGTTCTCGTGATGTGCCTGTTGGCGCCGCCACTCACCGGTACCTTGACGACCGTGTGGCGCCCGGATGCCAGGCTGCAGGTCTACCGCGAGGTCGGCGAGTGGCTCGAGGCGGAGACACCCGCCTCGGCAACCGTGGGAACGCTGGAGGTCGGCATCATCGGCTACTACTCTCGGAGACCGATGATCGACTTTTCGGGGCTGGTGCAGCCCGCGGTCGCCCGCCAGCTTTCGGTGCTTGGTACCTACGCGGCTTCGACCCAGTGGGCCATCGAGCGCTTTGCGCCCGACTATGTGGTGATCGATCGCTCCGCCTTTGCCGATCTATCGGCAAGCGAGTGGTTCCGGGCTGCCTATGCTCCCGTGCGGGACTGTCCCGGGCTGGGTACCCTCTGGCTGACCGTCTACGAGAGGTCGGAGGCGCCATGATGCAGCGGGCCGCTCACTCGCCGGCCGGACCGCTCCATCCGGTTGGGCTGCCGTCAGCCCTGCTCGTGCTGGCCTGGATCGCCTGCCTGGGCATTCTCATGGCGCTTGTCCTGAACCGGGTCCCGGTGCCTTCCTGGGGAAACCCGTTGGGGGAGGCGCAATCCGCCGAGATTGGCCATGACTCCCGAGTGGGGCAGGCTTTCGTCGCCCCGCAGCCGGGCTTGGCCGGGGTGGAGGTTACGATCCATGCCCAGCCCTCCATCGCCGCCCGGAGCGTAACCCTCCGGTTGGCACGCGTGGGAGACGCCGCACCCATCGCTGAGCGGTCCTTCGACCTCGGCCCGGAAGGGTCGACGTCGCGCCTGCGCCTCGACCTGGCTCCCATTGCCGACTCGCAGGAAGTACCCTTTCACATCAGCCTGGAATCAGATGGCCCAGCCGGCCAGGGCCTCACCGCGGGGTATGGCCCAAGCAGCAGGCTGGAAGGAGCGACTGCGGACATTAACGGGCGGCCCATCGACGGGGACCTGCAGTTCCTGACCTACTACTCGCCCAGCGTCCGGCAAAAAGTGGGCCTCCTGCTCGCGGGTTTGGCGGGGGACAAGCCTGGCCTGTTGGGCACCAAGGGCCTCTATGTGGCGGGGGCACTGCTGACGGCAAGCCTGCTTGGGATGGCCACATGGCAAGCCGTGTGTCCCGACCAGAGAGGGAGGCCACACGAGTCATGAGTGTTGTGCTCTTTGACCACGTCTCCAAGCGCTTTGCCCTGCACAGGGAACGCTCGCGCTCGTTCCAGGAGTCCTTCCTGCGGCTCGCGCACCGCCGGCCGTCCGAGAAGGCGGAGGAGTTTTGGGCGCTGCGCGATCTGACCTTTGAGGTTCAGCCCGGAGAGATGCTGGGCCTGATCGGCTCGAACGGCGCCGGCAAGAGCACGGTCCTCAAGCTCATCTCCCGGATTATCGAGCCAACCAGCGGCACCATCGAGGTGAACGGGCGGTTGGGCGCTCTCCTGGAGCTGGGCACGGGAATGCATCCCGACCTGACTGGCCGCGAGAACATCTATCTGAACGGCGCGTTCGTGGGGTTCAGCCGGAAGGAGATCCGGCGCCGAATCGACGAGATCATCAGCTTCTCCGAGATGGAGCGCTTCATCGACGTTCCAGTGAAGCACTATTCTTCGGGGATGCACCTGCGCTTGGGCTTTGCCATTGCCATTCAGCTTGAGCCCGAGCTTCTCTTGGTGGACGAGGTGCTTGCCGTTGGCGATGAGTCCTTCCGGCTGCGCTGCATCGACAAGATCCAGGCGCTGAAGCGGCAGGGGGTGCCGATCCTCTTCGTGACTCATGACCTGGATAGTGTGCGCTCCCTCTGCACGCGCGCAATCTGGCTGGATCACGGGAGCCCGCGCGCGGAGGGCGTGGTGGACTATGTCCTTTCGGCGTATCTCACCCACGCAAGGGCCCGAGACGGAGAGGCACTGACCAAGACGGAAGCAGCGGTTCACGAAGGCCGGCCCGGCGAGGGCGGCAGGCCCTCCGATGGCTGCTCCGAGCCGGTCGATGAGCCCGAGGCGGCCTGGCGCTGGGGCACGCGAGAGGGCGAGATCGTCGGCGTCCAGCTCATGGACGACAAAAGGCACGATCAGCGCTCCTTCAAGACAGGAGACCCCTTCATCGTGCGCATCCGCTTTGTAGCGCATGAGCGTATCGAGCGTCCCCACTTCGGGCTTGCGCTCTATCGAGCCGATGGATTTCAGATCAATGGACCCAACACCAGCTTTGCGGGGTACGAGATTGGCGCCATTGAGGGCCCCGGAACCATCGAGTACATCGTCGATGGCCTGCCCCTGTTGGAGGGATCGTACCTTGTGTCGGTCTCGCTGTATGACTATGACGGGCTTCACGCGTATGACCATCACCACCAGGCGTATGGCTTTCGAGTCTACCAAGACGAGTCGCGCCAGGAGAGGTACGGGACGGTGATGATTCCTTCCCGGTGGCAGATGCTTTCAGGCGGCGGGGATGCATAGGGCATGAAACCGATCCTGATCATCAGCCACGATGTCGTCGGTGAGCAGATGGCCGGGCCCGGCATTCGCTATTGGGAGCTTGCCCGCGTCCTGGCTGCCGAGTTTCGCGTAACACTGGCTGTTCCCGACTCCCCCAGCCTGCCGGAGGCGCCCTGCGAGGTGTGGCCCTACCAGCGTGCGCGTTGGGCGTCGCTGCGTGCCGCAGTGAGCCAGGCCGACGTCGTGGTGGCGAGCGGAGACAGCTTGGTCGAGTTCCCGGCCCTGGAGGCCCTGCCGACCCCTCTCGTGATCGATGGCTATGACCCCCACACAGTCGAGACCCTGGCCTTATGGTCCACGAAACCGGTGATGGACCAGCAGGCGCGACATGCCGAACGCCTCGATGTGCTCCGGCGCCAGTGCCAGCGGGGTGACTTTTTCCTCTGTGCCAGTGAGCGCCAGCGGGACTGGTGGCTGGGCGCGCTCGACTACCACGGACGGGTCAACCCTCTCACCTACCGGGCCGACCCCACGCTCCGCGCCCTGATCGACGTCGTGCCCTATGGCCTGCCGGAGCAGCGGCCCGCCGCAGGACGCCCCGTGATCCGCGGCGTGTGGCCCGGGATCGACGCCCACGACAAGATCGTGCTCTGGGGAGGCGGGCTGTGGGAGTGGCTCGATCCCTTGACCGCCGTGCGGGCCCTGCAGCGCCTTGAGGAACACCACAAGGGCGCTCGGGTTCGCCTGGTCTTCCCCGGCACTCGCCACCCAAACCCCGAGATGCCGGACATGCCCCTGCGCGGGGCAGCGATCGCCCTCGCCGATGAGCTGGGACTGACGGGCAAAGCGGTCTTCTTTGGCGACTGGGTTGGGCGCCAGGACTGGCCGACCGTCCTCCTGGAGTCGGACGTTGGGCTGTCACTCCACCCCGACACGATTGAGGCTCGGCTGGCATACCGGAGCCGCGTCATGGACTATGTGTGGGCCGGCCTGCCCATGGTCGTGACCCGTGGCGACTCTGTGGCCGACCTGGTCGAGCGCCGTGGACTGGGCATCGTGGTAGAGCACGGAGACGACCGCGCAGTCGCAGAGGGTATCCTGCGCCTTCTTGAGCGGCCGGGGCAAGAAGCGCCCTTCGATGCCGTGCGGCGGGAGCTCACCTGGAAGCGCTGTGCCGAGCCACTCATCAGCTTCTGCCGCGACCCGCACCCGGCAGCGGACCGAAGGGAGCGCGTGGACGGCCCGGTCCGCTCCCCTTCAGGCATGGCCGCTGGAGCGGCAGAGCCCAGCATCTCGGTCATCATCCTTAATTGGAACGGCTCGGGGTATCTGACCAACTGCCTGGCGGCCGTCCATGGACAAGACTACCCGGCGTTTGACGTGACCGTCGTGGACAACGGCTCAACAGACGGGTCGCCGGAGCTGGTCGCGGAGCGGTTTCCGAACACCAGGCTCCTGCGCAACGGGCGCAACCTGGGCTTTGCTGCGGGCAACAACGCCGGCCTGCGAGCAGCGGGCGGCGACCTGATTGTGCTTCTGAACAGCGATACGGAGGTCCAGGCGGGCTGGCTTGAGGCCCTGGCACGTGCCTTTGATGACCCGTCCGTGGGGATTGCCGGGAGCAAGCTGCTCTATCCGGACGGCACCATCCAGCATGCGGGCGGCTTTCTGTACGGGCCCCGCGGTGAGGCCGACCACCTGGGACGGCATGCACCTGACGGCCGCTTCGATCTGGCGGCCGACGTCGAGTATGTGACCGGGGCGGCCTTGGCCATCCGCAGAAGCGTGATGAACGAGATCGGGCTCCTGGATGAGGGCTTCGGAAGAGCCTACTACGAAGACGTGGACTGGTGTTACCGGGTGCGCAGGGCCGGCTATCGAACCCGCTATGAACCGGGAGCTCGTGTCCTGCACCACGAGTCCGTCGCCCTGGAGGCAGCCAGCTACGAGCTGATGCAGGCCCTGAGCCAGGGCCGCATCCGCTTTCTGCTCAAGCATCGCAGCCTGGACGAGCTGCTGGGCAGCTTCCTCTCAGCAGAAGCGGCCTGGTTGGCGTCCCTTGGCAGGGACGTCCACCTCGCGGCCGCAAGGCAGGCCTACCTTGCTGCACTGCTGGCCCTGCCCGAGATCTGTGCGTACCGCGGCTGCGGGCCCGCCGAGGCCGAACAGCTCATCGGACTGCTCGGTGACTTGCGGACCGCCTCCCTGAGGGCGCCGACAGAGCCCAGCTCTACGAGTGGGGAGGCTCCCGCACGTGCCGCACGGCAAGCCATGGTCGAGCACTTGCAGGAGATGACAAAGCACCAGGTCCTGGTCGAGCAGCCGTTCCGAAGCCGAGTACCCGTGTTGGGGCCGGTGATTGCGGCCGTGCGAAGCCTGTGGAACGCCATCTCTACCAAGTGGTACGTCCGCCCACTGCTGCAGCAGCAATCTGCCTTCAATGCGGCCGTGACCGGCTATCTCAGGGGCGAGCTGCCGTCTCCCGGTCAGCCTTTGCTTGCCGGGCCGGGTTGGACGGACGAGACAACAGAGATCCTCCGCGAGTGCACCGCAATCGCCGAGCAGTTGGCCCGGCAGGGTATGCAGCTGCCACAGCGATCCGCAGCCATCCAGGGCACCGAGGGCGACGCCTGCTCGAAGCCTGGCGACCCTCGAGCCGATGAGACGGCGGGCGCAGGCTGACACTCGTGCGTACTCTACTGATCAGCAATTTCTTCCCACCGCACGACGTCGGCGGCGCCGAGATATCAGCCTACAACACCTGCACGGGCCTCCAGCAGCGAGGCGTGGAAGCTTCCGTCCTGTCGATCACGGCTCGCACCCACCGGCGCGACGACGCCCACTACATGGCCGGCGATACCCCGGTCCACCGCGTGACGTTCGCGTCGAGCCTGCTCGAAGGCCGCTACCTGCAGGCATTCGATCCCCGCGTCTTCCGCGCCGTGTGGAGAGAGCTGCTCAGCACGAAGCCGGACGTGGTCCACATTCACAACGTCGCCGGTGCATCGCTGGCGCCGTTTCTCGCCTGCCGCCGGCGCCGGGTGCCGGTAGTGACCACACTGCACGACCACTGGCTGATCTGCCCCAACAGCACGCTCTACCAGGGCGAGGGCAGGGTGTGCGATCCGGGACTGCGAAGGCCGCCCTGTAAGCAGTGCTTCCGAAAGTATGACTTCTGGGGCAACGTACCACTGCGCCGCAGGGCCTTTGCGCGGGCCGTGGCAGACGTGCGCACCTTCATCTCTCCCAGCCAGGCGCTGGTCGACCTCCACGTCCGGGCCGGCTACGATCCGGGCCGCTTCCGTGTCATACTGAACGGTATCACGCCAGGCCCGATCCGCGTCCCCTCGGACGCCTCGGCCCGCCGGATTGTGGAGGAGTGCGGGCAGTTCCCCACCATCCTCTTCTCAGGCTTTGTCTCAGAGACGAAGGGCATCGGAGTCTTGATTGAGGCCCTGCCGAAGATTGTGCAGCAGGTGCCCAACCTGCGCCTGGTCGTGGCCGGCCAGGGGGACGAACGGCTCATGAAGACGCTCCGGGAGATGCCAAGTCCCCGGCCGATGCTCCTGGGCCGCCTTCCGTCTGCCGAAGTGCGCTCGCTCTACGCTGCCTCGGATCTGATCGTCGTGCCGTCCGTCTGGTACGAGAACTCGCCGATGGTTATCTCCGAGAGCGCCCTGGCCGGAACCCCGACGGTTGGCTCAGCCATCGGCGGCATCCCCGAGCTGGTCGTGCACGAGGAGACCGGCTACCTCTTTGCCCCCGGCAGCGCTGTGGCCCTGGCGGACCAAGTCATCCGGCACTTTCGGAGGCCGGCACATGAGCGCAGGGCGATGCGGCGCCGCTGCGCCGCGCATGCTCAGGGGCACTTTACGCTGGACACGCACATCGACCACCTGCTGCCGGTGTACCGGCAGGCCATGAGGGCATGAGCCATGCGCCTCTTGCACGTTACGCACCAATACCGGCCGGCAATCGGCGGCGCAGAGCAGCACATCACAGCCATCTCCGAGGAGCTGGTGCAGCGGGGGCATCATGTGACCGTCGCAACGAGCCGGTCTCGGGACTACCTCACCTGGAAGAACGAGCTTCCGGCCGGCGAGGTGCTCTCGGGGGTTCATGTCCGGCGTTTCCGCAGCGCCACGCGAGGTGAAAAGACGCTGCACCTCCAAGACTGGGCATACACCCGCTACTGGAAGGGCCGCGCGCGGTGCCTTGAGCCGATCATATTCTGGTGCAACGGACCCGTATGCCCCGGCCTCTTCGGGCATGTGCTCCGAGAGGGCCCCAACTACGACCTGGTTCACATCAACCACCTGCACTTTGCACACGCGGCCTTGGCCTTCCACGCGGCCAGAAGGAGGCGCCTGCCGATCGTCACGACGCCGCACATCCACCTGGACCAGGCCCTGACCTATGATCCTCGCTACCTCCAGGCGATCTTGATGGGCAGCCAGCACGTGCTGACCGACACCGAGGCAGAGAGGCAGTTCCTGATCGATGTTGGATTCGACCCAAGGGCCGTCACCACCGCCGGAACCGGGATCCACGTGGAGCAATTCCCGATCCTGGACCGGCATGCCTGCCGCGAGAGGCTTGGCCTGCCCGACCATGGCTACGTTCTTCTTTTCTTGGGCCGCAAGACCGAGTACAAAGGACTGAGCCTCGTCCTGCAGGCCTTTTCGGCACTCCGAACGCAGGTGCCGGATCTCTATTTGGTCACCATGGGAGCGGAAACGGACTACTCGCGCGGATTGATGGCACAGCATGCGGCGTCGCCGCGTTGGATCAACTACGGTGGGGTGGATGATCCCACGCGCCTCGCCGCCCTCAATGCGTGCGACTGCCTGGTTCTGCCCTCGACCGGCGAGGCGTTTGGCATTGTCTTCCTGGAAGCGTGGGCTGTGGGCAAGCCTGTGATCGCCGCGGCAACGGGTGCCGTGTCCAGCGTGGTCACGGAGGGGCAGGACGGCTATCTCATCGCACCGGGACACACAGAGCAGCTCGCCGAGCGCATCGCACACCTTGCCCGAGACCGCGAGGCAGGTCGGGAGATGGGGCGCCGTGGACGCGCCAAGGTCCTGAACCGCTACACGGTCCCCAGGGTCGCCGATATCGTGGAAGGCGTCTACCTTCGGGTGCTTCGACAAGAGAGGCGGCGCGCTCACCCAGCAGGCTCGGGCACCGACCCGGCCCGATGGCGCTAGGCACAGACATGGGAGTTGGCCCTATGAGAGTTAGTATCGTGCAGCTCAACCTGGTATTGGAGGACGCCATCGGTGCCTGCGCAGCAGGCCAGGTGCGCTTCTTTCGCCGGCGCGGCGACGATGTCCAGGTCTTTGTGCAGGAGAGAGCCCAGGGACTCCCAGAGGACCTGGCGTCAGTGACGAGTACGGTGACCCTCGAAGATCTGCTGAGCGGCCACGACCCTCACTTCCGTCTCTCCGACCTGTTCGTCTTCCACTACCCGGGCTACTACAAGCTGCTGGAGAGCATGCGGGCGATCGACCGCGGAACGGTGATCTTTTACTACCACAACGTGACACCTCCGGAGTTGTGGGGCTCTGACTTGGACTCTGAGCATCTCATCGACGGGCTGGAACAGACGAGGTTGGTCCAGTATGCCGACCTGTGCATCACCGACAGCCCATTCAACAAGCAGGACCTGGTCGAGCGAGTCGGGTTCCAGCCCGACCTCATCTCGGTCCTGCCGCTGGCCGTTGAATTGGGCGACGCAGGCCGCCTGGAGAGGAACGCGGACCTTGCCAGCCGGCTCGGCCTGGAGGGGCACCGTGTGCTGCTCTTCGTGGGGCGGATGGCGGGCAACAAGCGGGTCGACCTCCTGGTCGAGGCCCTCGCACAGCTCAGGGCGTCCCTCCCCGACCTGAAGCTGCTCCTCGTCGGAGACAACGACAGCGCCGCCGCCTATCGGGAGGTCGTCGCCAAGGCCCGTGCCCGGGCAGAGGAGCTGGGAGTGGGCCAGGACGTCGTGTTCACGGGTCGCGTGGACTCGGTGCGCGACTACTTTGGGCTGGCCGACGTGTACGTCACGGCGAGCGTGCACGAGGGCTTCGGCGTCCCCCTGATCGAAGCCATGGCCTACGGCGTGCCTGTCGTAGCCAGCCGGAGCGGGGCAATGCCCTGGGTCGTATCTCACGCGGGGCTTCTCTTTGAGCCGGGCGACTCTGCGGACCTTGCGGCTCAGGTCAACGAGGTCTTGACAGACGACGACCTGCGCCTCCAGATGACGCAGCGAGGGTTTCAGCGGTCCAAGGCCTTCAGCCGGCAGCGCTATGAGGCGGGGCTGGCCGCTATTGTCGACGATGCCGTCAAGTACACGCTGCCCCAAATGACGATCGCACCGGGAAGCTGGGCGGCGCGGCAGAGCCCCGACCATAAGGATGGGGCCATTGAACCGGGGAGGGCAGCCCTCGGCCTGGGCCTGCGAGCCGAGGTGCCCGAGGGCTTTCCGCCCGAGCTCTTGCAGGAGCTGCGGGGCCTGGCCTGGATCAACCCCCACCTCCCCATCGCGTGGCCCGATTGGCCGAAGGGTGTCGGCCCCAAGCTCGCAGCGCTTGCACAGAAGCTGATCCGCCGCTCTCTGCGCTGGTACATCAACCCCCTCGTCGACCAGCAAAACAAGTTCAACGCGACCCTTGTGCGAGCGATTGAAGAGCTAGCCGTCCAAACGATGCCACTTGGGAAGCGGCCTGTGGAGCAGCCGCCTGAAGGCGACTCGAGGGAGCCGTGAGCTCCCCCGGCGAGGACCACCATGCCTCCGGGACAGAGGGTGTCTGCAGGCAGCGCCGGTGCCCTCCGTGGAGATCCTATGCCTTCCTGGCAGTCCTTGTGCTGGTCTTGTCGGCTGCCAACCTTGCCTGGCTGAAAGCCGACACCCGCCCTCCCTCCTGGGACCCGGCGGGGCACGCCATCGCGACGATCCGCCTATCGAGGGTGCCTCTCCTCCCAGACCCTCTGCAGGCAGTGCAGCAGTGGTTTACCCAGACTGAATACCCGCCCCTGGTCTATTGGCTCTCCGCCCCCCTGGCGCACCTGTTCTGGCCGTCAGCCGATACGTTCGCAGGCATCCATGCGCTGTTCCTGGCGATCCTGCTCCTTGCCACCTATGGCGTCGCGCGATCGATGGGGGGTACCGGAGCAGGCCTCGTGGCCGCCTGTGTCGTCGGGCTGTATCCAATCCTGTATGGTCTTGAGCGGCACTACCTGCTCGACTTCCCGCTGACTGCCATGGTGGCACTCTCCAACTGGCTTCTGATCAGGAGCGAAGGGTTTCGGGAGCGAAGGACGGCGCTCGTCTACGGAGCCTCGCTGGGACTCGGGATGCTGACCAAGTGGCCGTTCGCCCTCTTCGTGGCAGGCCCGTTCCTGGTCACCGTCGCATTCCGAGTTGGCCGAGAGCGCGCCAGGTGGAAGAACTTGCTATGGGCGTCGGGCACCGGATTCCTGGTCGCCGCGCCCTGGTACATCGCCAACTTTCGCAGCACGATCGCATTCGCAGCCACCCAGTCCGCTTGGGCGCAGGCGGAGGGTGACCCGCTCCTTGGCTCGATCGTGCTGCTAAAGTACTATGCGCTCGCGCTGGTTGAGCAGCAGATCCTGCTCCCGTTTGCCGCGCTCGCCCTGCTTGGCCTCCTGGTGGTGGTGGCAAGGCGCGGCCTGCGTCACGACACGCTCTTCCTGCTGTCTTGGATTGCTCTGCCATACCTCTACTTCACTTTCGCCGCCAACAAGGACCCCCGTTTCACGGTCCCTTACTTGACGGCCCTGGCGATCTTTTCCGCGCTGGGGCTTGCCTGGCTGAAGCCAAGGGCGGTCCGGGCGGCGCTCACGGCTCTCATCGCCCTCTACGCCCTTCTGCAGTTCTCGGGATTGAGCTGGGGCATGAGCCAGCGACTGCCGTCGGGTGTCCTGCCGTCTCGGTTCGGGATCCATCTCGGCTCGCACGTGCTGCCGATCTACTCCGAAGTGGTCCACATGGCTTCGCCCGCGGCGCCCGAGGACTGGCAGGAACAGGCGATGCTTCACGACCTGCTCGCAACCTTGAGCCCGCAGAATGGGACCAGGCATGCGGTGCTTTCGGTATTGGCCAACGCCGAGTTCTTCGAGCCGAACGCCTTTACCTACTACGCGCTGGCAGAGCGATTGCCGGTGGATGTGCTCTATCTCCCTGACCCCTTCCAGAGCCATGGGGCAAGAGAGAAACTGGCCAAGAGCGACTATGTGATCACCAAGACAGGCGACCTGGGACCGGCCTGGACAACCAAGGAGACGAGCGAGCTCACGCGGGAATTGCTGACCCCTCTCAGTGAGCTGGGAAGCCAGTTCGAGCTGGTCGGCGGGTACCCGCTGCCCGACGGCTCTGAAGGAAGGCTGTACCGAAGGGTGCAGTAGGCACCCAACACCGCTCGCGACACGACAACCTCGGGGCACTTTGGAGTTGGGCCGCGCTTCGGGTAGACTATCCCCGATTCCTTCCTACGGTGGTGTGCAGAACCAATGCGGATCTTGCATGTCAATGCCGCCTACGTCCCATTTGTGGGTGGTGCGGAGACGTATGTCCAGGCCATGTCGGAGCGGTTGGCGCGTGAGGGCCACTCGGTCACGGTCGCGACAACCGATGCCGCTCAGGTGCAGTGCTTCTGGGATCCGCACGGTGACCGCATCCAAGAACCCGAGGCCGAGATACACGGGGTGCGCGTGATGCGCAGCCGCCTGGCCCACCTCCCCCTTGCACCCTGGAGCCACTACCTGCTGCGTCGAGTCGCGGCCGGCCTGGACCGGCTGCCTTTCGGATCGCTCCCCATACTGCAGCGGCTGGCCCGCTACATGCCCTGGGTGCCCGATCTGGACCGGGCGCTCGCCGGGCTCCGGCCGGGATTTGACCTCGTCCACGCCGTCAACGTCTCCCTGGAAGGGCCAGCCATCGTTGCCGCGCGCCACGCGCACAGCAGAGGGCTGCCCTTGGTGGTCACGCCCTTTGTCCACGTCGGCCCTCGGGCCATTCAGCGCTACTACACGATGCCTCACCAAATGGCCCTGCTGCGGGACGCCGATCGCGTGATCGTCCAGACCGAGATCGAGGCCGGCGAGCTGGTCCGGCTGGGAGTCCCGCCTGGGCGCATCGTCCGGCTCGGAATGGGTGTGGACGCAGATGCACCGGTGGGAAGCGACGGGCACCGCTTCCGAGCAGAGCTTGACATCCAGGCCCCTATCGTGACGTTCATGGGAGCGGTGACGGACGACAAGGGAGCCGTGCACCTGGTGCGTGCCATGCAGCGCCTCTGGCTCGAGGGACAAGAGGCTGTATTGGTGATCGCGGGTCCATCCGTCACACCGACGACCTTCGAGCGCGTCTTCCGAGGGCTGCCTGAGGCCGACCGAGCGCGCATCCGGCGGCTTGGACCGGTCACCGGGCAGCTCAAGCAGGACATGCTTGCCGCAACCGACGTGTTCGTCCTTCCTTCGCGGGTGGACTCTTTTGGGATCGTCTATCTCGAGGCGTGGACACACGGCGTCCCGGTGATTGGCTGCCGCAGCGGCGGCGTGCCCGATGTGATCGAGGATGGCCAAGACGGGCTCTTGACCCAGTTCGGCGACGTGCCCGGCCTCGCCTCGGCCATTGCGTCGCTGCTGGCAGACCCGGAGAGGCGCCGCGTGATGGGCAGCCGGGGCAAGGCCAAGGTCGAGGCACGCTACACCTGGGACACCCTCTACCGGCGCCTCCACTCGGTCTACTCTGAGCTGGCGACTGGCCCCGTGCCGGCCCCGAAGGCGGCCTGACCGTGCGCATCCTCCACATCACGCACCAGTACCTGCCCGATCACGTGGGCGGCGTGGAGCACTATGCCCGTGCCTTGGCACTGAGGCAGTGCGACGCAGGTCACGAGGTAGCGCTTTTCTGCCGGGCGAGCGGTACAGGCCAGCACCTGGACAAGGAGACCATGGACGGTTTCCCGGTCTACAGGGCTACCAGGGGCCGGCTCAGCCCTTCCTCGCGCTTTCTCGCCACGCTGGGCGACCGGTTCCTGGCAGACAGCCTGACGCGAACGATCCAAGAGACGGACCCTGAGGTGATCCACCTCCACCACCTGATGGGCCTTCCGCCGGGCCCCTTGTCTCGCCATGGCCCTCGCATCCCGATCGTGGCAACCCTGCACGACTACTGGTGGGTCTGCGCCAACGCCCAATTGCTCACCGATTACTCGCAGAGGGTCTGCAGCGGCCCACGGTGGTGGCTCAACTGCGCCCGCTGCGGCCTGGCCCGAGGCGGCGCGCGCAGGGCCTGGCCCGCAGTGCCTGCGGTCGCCGCACTCTTTGCCGTGCGAAGCCTGCTCCTGCAGAAGGCGAGGAAAGAGGTCGCCCTCTGGATCGCGCCCACCGAGTTCGTCCGTGACTGGCATGTCGCGCACGGGCTCCCGGCCGGACGCGTGCGGGTCATCGGCCATGGCATCGAGATGCCGCCCCCTGGCCTCACCCGGCAGCTGGATCGAGACAGAAGCGGGGTGTCGCTTCAGCTGGCCTACATTGGGGGGTTGGCGCCGCAGAAGGGCGTCCATGTGCTGGTCGACGCCTTCGGCACGCTGCCGGAATCGGCGCGACTGACCGTGGCCGGTGACGAGTCGGCCTTCCCAGGCTACTGCGCGGACCTGCGGCGGCGGGCCAGGCATCCGGGCATACGCTTTGCCGGCCGGCTGGACAGAAGCGGGGTGTGGCAGACCCTGCTCTCCTCCGATGCGCTGGCAGTGCCTTCTCTCTGGTACGAGACTGCCTCCCTGGTGATCCAGGAGGCCTTCGCCGTTGGAACACCGGTGATTGCCTCCAACCTGGGAGCTCTCGCCGAACGAGTACGCACCGAGGTCGACGGTCTCCTGGTCCCGCCCGGAGATGCAGACGCATGGTCCGGCGCCCTGCGAAGGCTCATCGACGAGCCCGGCCTCCTGGCGAGGCTGCAGGGGGGAATCCGGCCGCCTATCAGCATGGCGGAGCACGCGGCGGTGTTGGAGAGCGTCTATGGGCAGTTGGTGGCCCAGGCAGGTACCTGAAAGGGCGGCAGCACCATGAAGCTGGTGATTCAGATTCCGTGCTACAACGAAGAAGACAGCCTACCCCAGACCGTCGGGGACCTGCCCCGGTCCTTGCCCGGGATCGACGAGATCGACCTGCTCGTCATCGACGATGGGAGCAGTGATCGCACGGTCGAGGTGGCGGAGTCTTTGGGCGTGCAGCAAGTCGTTCGCCTGCCCCGGAACATGGGCCTGGCGCGTGCCTTTCTTGCGGGGCTGGAGGCAGCCCTGGCCCGAGGCGCCGACATTATCGTGAACACCGATGCCGACAACCAGTACCACGGTGAGGACATCGGACGGCTTGTCGCGCCCATCCTGGCCAAGCGCGCCGACATCGTCGTCGGCGACCGCGGCGTCGGCTCTCTCGCCCACTTCTCACCGCTCAAGCGGAAGATGCAGCGGCTGGGCAGCTGGGTGGTGCAGAAGGCCGCCGGCGCAAGCACCCCAGATGCGACCAGCGGCTTTCGGGCGCTGAGCCGCGACGCGGCGCTGCACACCCTGGTGCTGAGCGAGTACTCGTACACGCTCGAGACGTTGATCCAGGCCGGCACGCGCCAGATGGCCGTCGAGTATGTCCCGGTGCGCACCAACCCCAAGACCCGGCCCTCGCGCCTGATCCGGAACACGCCGCAGTACCTCGGCCAATCCACGGCGACCATCCTCCGCACCTACACACTCTACCGGCCGCTTCGCGTGTTCTTCGCCGTCGGGGCCGCACTCATCGTCCTCGGCTCCGCGCTGGGGCTGCGTTTCCTCTACTTCTTCGTCACGTCCGGCGGCGTTGCCGGCCACGTGCAGTCGCTGATCCTGGCGGCCATACTGCTGATCGTCGGCTTCCAAGTAGGCCTGATCGGTCTGCTGGCCGACCTGATCGGCTTCAACAGGCGCATCCTCGAGGAGCTTCTCTACCGGGTGCGCCGCATGGAGCTGGGAGCGGGGAACCCCGGCATGGCGCCAACGGAGGAGACTCCTGACAAGGAGAGGGGAGAAAACGGTCCCAATGGGGGTTGACCGGCTGCACAGCAACCGGCGCCGCGTTCTCCTGGGTGCAGGAGCGATCGTCACGCTCCTCCTGCTGGCCGGACGGACGATCGCACCCAAACTCCTTGAGCTGCGCTTGGTGGACCTGGACCAGGGGACGGTCGGCGCCGCCAAGGCGATCGGCCTGGGACCCGGCGCGGCGGCCGGGCAGACGTTTGTCGCCCGGCATGCCGGGTTGACCGCCATCGAGTTCTGGCTCACGTCGAGCGCAGCGTCTGCCACGTCCCTGACCTTGCACCTGCGCGCTGAGCCCTCCGCCGGCGCCGACCTGGGGGTTGGCTCGGCAGTCATCCTGGCGGGCGCGAAGCCCGGATACGCTAGGTTCGAGTTTGCCCCTCAGCCCGGCTCCCTTGGCCACTATTACTATGCATGGATCGAGACACAGGAGGCAGGGATCGCCCTGCCCCTTGCGGAGGGCGCTGCGTACCTGGACGGCGCCGCCTACCAAAACGGGGAGCCGCTGGACGCGCAGGCAGCGTTTCGCCTGGTGTACGCTCCTGCGCCCCTTGTGCTGGACCTGCTCGGCGCGATACCGCGGGCGCTCGGCCTGGTCGGCGCAGTGCTCCTCCTGCTCGCCCTGCCCGGGTGGGCCCTCCTGGCGTGGTTGGGGCCGCCGCGGCAGATGTCGTGGGGAGAGAGGTTGGGCCTGGCCGTCGGCGCCGGGCTTGCGCTGCTGCCCCTCCTCATGCTCTGGAGTGATCTCGCAGGGCTGCGCTTGGGGGCAGGGTATGCATGGCTCCCGCTTTGCCTGGGAGCTGCCGGTGCGGCGTGGAAGGCCCGCCGCTGGCGCCCGACGCTATGGGGACAGGCCCTGGGCAGATGGGCCCACTCAGGGGCGGCGGCGCCCGACATGGCCCTGCTGGCCCTGCTGGCTCTTATCGTGGCGACCCGGCTGGTCGTTGTGCGCACCCTGGAAGTGCCGCTCTATGGAGACGGCTACCAGCACACCATGATCACTCAGCTGTTGGTCGAGAATGGCGGGCTCTTCGATTCCTGGCAGCCGTACAACTCGATCGACCGGTTCACGTACCACTTTGGCTTCCACGCAGCAGCGGCTGCCGTGCACTGGCTCACCGGCCTTCCGGTGGCGAGGGCCGTCCTGTGGACCGGGCAGATGCTCAACGTGCTGGCCATCGTGGCTCTCTACCCGTTGGCCGTGCGCATCAGCGGCAGCCGCTGGGGTGGCGTAGCCTGCGTGCTGGTGGCAGGCCTGTTGTCGCCCATGCCCTCAGCGTACGTGAATTGGGGTCGCTACACTCAGCTGGCCGGGCAAGTCGTGCTGCCGACTGCGATATGGGTGACCTGGGAGCTGCTCACGTCCCCTCGAAGGCAATGGCGGATGGCTTTGCTCCTGGCATTTCTGTCGGCGGGCCTCGCGCTTACGCACTATCGGGTGCTTGCGTTTTTCGGGGTGTGCGTCCTGGCCCTCCTGCCCTTCTACCTGCGGCGCCGGGATGGACGCTCGGGATGGCTGCAGGCTGCGGCCGCGGCGCTGGGAGCGGCCATCCTTTTCTTGCCCTGGCTGGTGCACACCTTCGAGGGCTCCGCCATCCACATCCTTGGTGACCAGCTCTCGACCCAACCGGCCCAGATCAGCACAGTGACCCGGGAGGCCAACGCCGTAGGCAGCCTGGCGCGCTACTTGGCGCCGGGCTGGTGGCTGGCGTGGCCGCTGGCACTTGGCTGGGCACTCTGGAGACGCCGCGCCGGCCCCCTGGTTGTGATTCTCTGGTCGGCCCTCATGGTGCTCGCCGCCAACCCAGCCTGGTTGCGCCTGCCCGGGACGGGGGCGATATCCAACTTTGCGATTGTGATCGCCGCCTACATACCGGCCGGGCTGCTGGTGGGGTTCCTGGGGGCGGAGGCCGCCGAACGGCTGGCCCGGCGGCGCGCCTGGAGAGCCGCACTCGCGCTCCTCGTCGTGGGGGCGGGCCTGTTTGGGGCACAGCAGCGGATCCGCGACCTGGATTTGAGCCGGAGCGCTTACGTGACCCGGCCCGACGTACGAGCCGCCGCCTGGATCCGCGAGAACACAGCTGCTGAGGCACGCTTCCTGGTCAATTCGACCCCGGCGTTCGGGGGAGCGAACGTTGTCGGCACCGACGGCGGTTGGTGGCTGCCACTGCTGGCCGGAAGGCAGAACACGGCTCCCCCTCTGAATTATGCCACCGAGCTCGTCCGCACCTCACCACTCCGGCAGCAGATGGAGGCACCGGCGCGCCTCGAAGAGGAGCAGGACATCACTGCCCCGCCGGCCAGAGCTGCCCTGCGCGCGGCCGGAGTGACGCATGTGTACATTGGGCAGAGGCAGGGCGCCGTGAACGACACCACATCGGTCACGCTTTCCCCCGATCGCCTTCTGGGCAGCGCCGCGTACCGGGCTATCTACCACGAGGATCGGGTCTGGATCTTTGAGCTGGCAGGCGGCGACTGATGGAAGAAGAGGCTCGACCCGAGAATGCGAGGGGTCTGCGGGTCTGCAGCTTTGGCACGTACCGCTCCGAGTACTCGCGCAACCGCATCCGCACGGAGGGGCTGAGGCAGAGCGGCGCGGAAGTGATCGAGTGTCACGTCCCGCTGTGGCACGGGGTTGAGGATCGCGTCCAGGCCGCCAGTGGAGGGTGGCTGAGGCCGGCGTTCCTCTTTCGGGCGGCCCATGCCTACCTGCGGCTGCTGAGGCTTCATCACAGGACACCGGAGTATGACGTGATGCTCCTCGGCTACCCCGGCCAGCTGGATGCCTTCCTCGCCCGCCTGCTCACCTGGGCGCGGCGGCGGCCGCTCGCGCTCGACGTGTTTATGTCGACCTACCTGATCGCCATCGAGCGAGGTTTGGTGGCCCGCCACCCTCTTACCGGGCGCCTTCTGTTCTGGCTGGAAAAGCTGGCCTACCGCCTGCCCGACCGCCTGATCCACGACACGCCGGAGTATTTGCAGTGGCTGTGCACCACCTTCGGGCTGAAACCGGAGCGCTTCCGGCTCGTGCCAACCGGCGCGGACGACAGCGTGTTCCGTCCGGCCGAGAGCCCGTCTCGGCCGGATGGCACCCTGCGGGTTGTGTACTACGGCTCCTTCATCCCCAACCACGGTGTCGGCACGATCGTGGAGGCTGCCCGCCTGCTGCAGAACCGGTCCGACATCCAGTTCGAGCTGATCGGTGACGGTCCGGAGCGCGCGGGCGCAGAGCGTCGAGCGAGGGAATGGCGCCTCTCCAACGTGGCATTCAGGCCCTGGATGGAGCAGGGGGCACTCGTCGAATCGGTCGGCAGGGCCGATCTGTGCCTGGGCGCATTCGGCACGACGCCGCAGTCCGTGATGACGGTCCACAACAAGATCTATGAGGCGCTCGCGATGCGGCTCTGCGTTGTGACAGGCGACTCACCGGCCGTGCGGCGTGCCCTCGAGCACGGGAAGGAGATCTGGCTGTGCGACCGCTTGAACCCCGAAGCTCTGGCCGCAGCGGTCCTCACGCTGCAGGCAGACCCTGCGCTTCGCTCGGCCATAGGTGAGCAGGGGTATCGTGCTTTTCTGTCGCGCTACTCGACTCGGATCTTGGGTGCTCAGTGGCGCGGACACCTCGACGAGCTGCGGGGAGCGGCCAAGAGGTGAGGATCACGTTCGTCCTTCCAGGGAGCATGGAAAGCGCATACGGGATCCGCATCGCCGGGATGGCCGGAGCCTTGGGGCGGCGCGGACACGTCGTCAAGGTCCTGGCTCTGCATCACGACCTGCAACCTTCCACGCCCCGCCGCCTGCACATGGGCGCCTTCGACGTGCAGTACGTGGGGAAGATGCACGTGCGCAAGGTCGGGAGCCACAAATACTACTACTCGACGCCTGGCCTGCTGCGCGTGGCCCTCGTCTCGACCTGGGGCTTGATGGTCGCGGCCACGAGGCAGCCATGCGACCTCATCCACGTTGGCAAGGTCCAGCCGATCAATGGCCTGGCCGGGTTTCTCGCCGCGCGGGTGCTGCGCTCCAGGCCACTCTTCTTGGACTGCGATGACTACGAGGCGGCGAACAACCGGTTCTCCGGGCAGTGGCAGCGGAGGACCGTGCAGCTGTTCGAGGACGGCCTGCCGAGGCACGCTGCCGGCCTCACCGCCATCACGCACTACATGGAGGCTCGGCTCGCCGGCCTGGGGGTCAAGCCGGAGCGCATCGCGTATGTGCCCAATGGCATTGACATGGGCCGCTTCGCGCCCCCTGCTGCGGACAAAGTCGAGGCGTTTCGGCAGCTCTGGGGACTGGAAGGCAGGCCCGTCGTCGGCTATGTCGGGACGCTCAGCCTGACCAACCATGCGGTCGACCTGCTTCTTGAGGCCTTTGCCCTGCTCCACGCCCGCTGCCCCGACGCAGTTCTCCTCCTGGTCGGAGGAGGCGAGGACATCGACGTGCTGCAGCAGATGGCGAGCCGTCTCGGCATTGGGCAGGCCACCCGCTTCGTGGGCCGGGTGACCCCAGACGATGTTCCCGTCTGCTACGCAGCGTGCCAGGTGACGGTCGACCCCGTGCACGACGACGTGGTGGCGCGCTCGCGCTCGCCGCTCAAGATTGCCGAGAGCCTGGCTGCGGGTGTGCCGGTTGTCACCGCCGGTGTGGGCGATCGGAGCGAGATGCTCGCCCACGGACGCGCGGGCGTGCTGGTGATGCCCGGCGACGCGCAAGCCCTGGCAGGCGGAATCGAGTCCGTGCTGAATGACCCGGCCGGCCGGCAGAGGCTCAGCGAGGGGGCACACGCGCGGCGTGAGCTCTTTGACTGGGATCGGCTCGTCGAGCGCGTCGACACTCTCTACCGGGCGAGCCTTGGGCCGCGCCCTTGAGCGTGACGGCAAAACGCATGACGGCCTTGGAGGAAGCAGTGTCCAGAAAGCCCAAAGCAGGAAAGCGATGGAGGCTCAACTCGGCGAGGGAGTACCTCGAGCAGTTCGTCCGAGAAGCATCGGCTTCCGTCCCGGCAGGGGCGCTCGTCCTGGACGCGGGAGCCGGCGATTGCGCCTATCGTCCTCTCTTCGCCCACGCGCGCTACGAGTCGGCCGATTTTTGCCAGGTTGACAAGCCCTACGGAGAGATCGACTACATCTGCGACCTTGCCGCACTCCCCGTTGAGGATGGCAGGTACGACCTCGTCCTGCTCACGCAGGTGCTTGAGCACGTGCAGGAACCGATGGCGGTCCTCCGTGAGCTGCATCGTGTGCTCAAGCCTGGGGGGGCGCTCTGGCTTTCTGCGCCGCTCTTCTTCCCGGAGCACGAGGTTCCACACGACTACTTCAGGTTCACCCAGTACGGGCTCAGGTACCTTCTCGAGCATGCCGGGTTTGCCGTGGAGAGCCTCGACTGGCTTGAAGGCTACTGCGGCACGCTCTCTTTTCAGCTCCGGACCGCAGCACGGTCGCTGCCCCTCCGCCCCGCACGCTATGGTGGAGGGCTTTCGGGCGCAGCGGAGGCGGCCCTGGCCCTGGTGGCGAAACCCTTCTTCGCCCTGTCGTCCCTGCTTTTCTACCTGGCTGACAGGCACAGAAAGCTGACGGCGGCGGGCCACTGCAAGAACTATACCGCTGTCGCCAGGAAAGCAGGAGGCTAGCGTGCCGCCTCCGAACATCCTGCTGGTCGTTCATGACGCCACGCGCGCCGACGCATGTTCCTGCTACGGCGCCGATCGCACGACAACGCCCACTCTCGACGCCCTGGCCGAGCGCGGTGTCCTGTACGAGCAGGCAATCACGCCCGCGCCGTGGACGCTGCCTGCGTTCTCTTCGCTGTTCACCGGCTTCTATCCGAGCCAGATGCAGATCTATGAGCGAAGGAAGCTCGACGCCTCGCTGCCCACGTTGGCCGAGCTGCTGGCGCGCTCCGGCTATGCGACGTTCGGCATCTCGAGCAACACCTGGCTGAGCAGGGACTTTGGCCTTCAGCGGGGATTCAGTCACTTTCACAAGCAGTGGCAGCTCTTCCAGACTGAGCATGAGATCAACCCCATGGTGCTCCTCGAGCCCTCCCGGCCGGACCGCTCTTGGGTTTCGATCCTTCTCGCGCGCACGGTGCAGGGGAACCCCGTCAGAAACGCGGCGAATACCGCGTTCAGCCGCTTCTGGGCGCTCCGTCGCGACTTTGGTGCATCTCGCATAGCCCGGCCTCTGCTGTCCTGGACCAGAGACCAGACGCGCCCCTGGTTTGCCATGGTGCACATGATGGAGGCGCACCTCGCGTACAAGCCGCCGCTGCGCTGGGTGCGCCAGTATGCCCGTGACCTGCCGCGCGCTCGGCGGATCTGGAAGCGCGACCAATGGCCCATGGCTTGGCGGCACATCGCCGGCGTGGAGTGCCTGTCCGATGCCGACCTCGCCTCCTTAAAAGACCTCTACCTGGCAGAGGTCGCCTATGCGGACCATCACCTGGGCCTATTGCTGGAAGCCCTCCGGCACCAGGGGACCCTGGACAACACCATGATCATCGTCACCGCGGACCATGGGGAAAGCCTGGGAGAACATGGGCTGCTGAACCACGGCTACTGTGTGTATGACACCCTGCTGCGTGTCCCCCTGGTCATTTCTTACCCCCCGCTCTTTTCCGGAGGGCAGCGGGTCGAGCAGCCCGTGCAGAGCCTGGATCTCTTCAGCACTATCCTCGAGGCTGCGGGCGCCGAGGCCCCGCCCACGGCAAGCAGAAGCCTGGTCCACCCTGATCGCCAGCCAAGGCCGTTCACCGTCAGCGAGTATGGGGTGCCGCGCATTCCCCATCCCGTCCGGCTGCGCCGCTACGGGGTGTCTCAGGAGCAGCTCATGCGTTTTTCCCGGGGCTTTACGGCCCTGCGCGGCGACGAGCGCAAGCTCATCCTGGGGACGGATGAGTCGGTACAGCTGTATGACTGGCACCGCGACCCAGGCGAGGTCCACGATCTGTCTGGCGAGGAACCCGCCAGTGTCCAAGAGCTGCGAGGGCGGCTGGAGCGGTTTAGAGAGGCGCACGCCCTCGCTATCGTGGTGAACGAGCAGGACGCCCAGGAGATCGACGGCGCGACCATGGCAAGGCTCCAGGGATTGGGCTATCTCGAATGAGTCGCTCTCCAGGCTGTCGCAGCATAAAGATCCTCCTCGTGAACGTGCACTCATCGTGGAACGCAGGCGACCACCTCCTCACCGAGGAGGCAGTGCGGCTGCTCGAGGCCCAGTTTCCCGGCGCCTCGTTCACCCTCGCTATGGACGACCCGTCCAGCTATTCGGGACCCAGGACGGTGCTGCCCTCCTTCACGGCATGGGTCCATCCCACGGACAGGGAACACGGCACACACCCTTGGCGCTGGCTCGCATTTCCGGCGCTGGTTTGGCATGCGTTGATGGCTGTCATCGGCTGCCGGCTGACCGGCCGCCCGTGGTACCTGGGCGCTCCTCCGCTTCGCAGGGCCCTTCTGGAGGCCTACTTTGAGGCGGACATGGTGGTCAGCACGGCGGGAGGGTTCCTCGTCACCAGTGGATTCGTCGGTATCTCCTTCGTGCTGGCCCTGTTCACCATCTACTATGGAGTGATGGCCGGCAGGCCCGTCTACCTGCTGCCCCAGAGCCTGGGCCCGATTCGCCGCAAGCGTGAGGCGTTTCTTCTGAAGCAGGTGTTGTCACGGACACGCATGGTGCTGATCCGCGACGCCGTCTCGATGGAGGTCTGGAGGGAGTGGCGTGTGCCGCGTGTCCGGGCTTACCTCGTTCCAGACCTTGCCCTGGGGCGCCCTCCCGAAACATGCAGGGCAGAAGCTCTTGCCCTGCTGCAGAGCCATGGAGCCGGGGAGAAGCAGGGCAGACCCTGGCTGGGTGTCACCCTCATGAACTGGGGGACGATCAACCGCGCCTTCCTGCGACAGGACGAGTACGAGGAGGCAGTAGCTGCCGCAATCCGTGACCTTGTCACACGGTCCGGAGGGCAGGCCTTCCTCTTCGTGCAGGTCCACGGCCCGAGCTTCGGCCAAGATGATGCGGTGCCTGCCAGGCGGGTCCAGCAGCGCCTGGCCGACTTGGGCGACCGGGTGGTTCTCGTCGGCCAGTGGGTGGCACCCACCGTGCTCAGGGCTGCCTACGGTGAGATGGACCTCTTCCTGGGGACCCGGCTGCACTCCAATCTCTTTGCGCTCACTGAAGGTGTGCCGGTGGTGGCGATTGGTTACCAGTACAAGACGCGCGGCATCATGCGCATGCTTGGGCTCGAGGAATACGTCGTCGAGATTGATTCGATAGCGGCCGAGGCACTCGTGCCCCTTGTCCGAAGGGCCTGGAGTAAGAACAGGGAGCTGCGGGCGCACATCGCGCCTGAGCTGCAGCGCCTCAGGGAGGAAACGGCCCAGGCGGGGACCTTGATCGCCCAAGACTACAGGCGGGTGCGCCAGGCCGCCGAGCCTGGAGGTGAGCTGTGACAAGGCCCAGGGTACTGCTGATGACGCACGGCTTGGCGATAGGCAGCCCTGGCGTGAGCATCGACCGGATGGTCTTTGAGCTGGTGCGCGCGCTCGACAGGGATCGCGTGGAGCCGGTTCTGTGCGGACTCTACAGCATGAATCCCGCCCTGGAGGGCCCCCTCATCGCGCAGCTGCGCGATGAGGGGATCTTGGCCATCCTCGGCGGGCCGTGGGATGGCGTGCACCCCTACCAGAGCTTCTTCAGGGCCTGGAAAGGCATTCTGCGCCAGCTCAAGGGGCAGCGCATCGACATCATCCACAGCCACTTTGAGTTCTCTGATGGCATCGCTTTCCTCGTGGCCGCTCCGCTGCGCTGCCGGGTCCTCGTGCGAACCGTACACCAGCCCAGCGAGTGGCGCAGACGGCGTGCCCGCCGGCTGCTGTTGACCAACCTGCTCTGGCCTCTCTCCTTCCGGACCGAGATTGGGGTCTCGCAGCAGGTTGCCGACGGGCTGAGCCATCGCCCGCTGGCTCGCCTGCTTGGAAAGAAGGCACTCTGCCTGTACATAGCGCGCGACTTCTCTGCGTATGCGGTGGAGCCGGAGGCCACAGCGCGCGGGCGCAAGCGGCAGGAGCTTGGACTCGGCGCCGACGACCTGGTCATCGGCGTCGTCGGCCGGTTGGTGCCGCAGAAGGGATACCCTGTCCTGCTCGAGGCGATGGCCCGGGTGGCTGCGGAGCACCCGAACGCGCACCTGGTCATCATCGGCGAGGGCGAGCAGGATGGCCTCAGGGCGCAGGCTCAGGGCCTGGGCATCGACCGCTGTGTGCACTTGGTCGGCGCGCGGAGCGACGTGCCCGAGCTGCTCGCGGCGATGGACCTCTTTGCGTCGTCGTCGCTGTGGGAAGGCTTCCCGGCCGTTATTGTCGAAGCCATGACGGCACGTGTGCCCGTCGTCGCCACCGACGTATCGGGCACGCGGGAGCTGATCGAGGACGGAGTGACCGGTCTACTCGCCCCTCCCGGGGACCCCGAGGCTCTCGCCCGCGCGATCGTCCGTGTCATCACCGATCGCGGCTCGGCGGCAGAGCGGGCTGAGAGAGGGTTCGTGAGAGCCCAGGGCGTCTCGCTCGACAAGGTCGCCCGGCAGCACGCTGAGCTGTACGAAGGGCTGGTCTTGGGCCGGCTGCGGCAGGGCCCCAGCCGGGAGGAGACGGCCGGCCCCGAAAGTTCCTCCTGAGACGGCCGCAGCGCTCAGAATACTCCAGATGGGTGATTGACGTCCCCGGGAAGAGCCTGTATCATGTGGACAACGGTTACGAGAGATCACGCCCAGACCAAGACCAGAAAGAGGAGGAACACGCAATGTCGAAGAAAGTCGCATTCAGTGCAGTAGCCATCCTGCTGATCGCCGGCCTCCTGCCGGCAGCAGCCCTTGCTCAGTCGGCGACAGGCCAGACATGGAGCACGTCCATCACCTACTACACACCTGACCCGAACGGTGGGACGCTGCAGATCCACTACTATGCAGAGGGCAGCGCCATCCCGATCGATGCCGACCCGATTACGCTCGTGGGCCACGGCGCCGGATCGTTGTACATCGGCAACGTGCCGGGCATGCCGGGCACATTCGGAGGCGCGGCCGTGCTTGAGGCGAACGTCCCGATCATCGCCGCGGCGGTGAACATCGCGGGCGATGCAGCTGGCTACCCACGCCCGCTCTACACCGGCTTTGACGGCACGCAGGCGTCGCAGAACTTTTTCGTGCCTTCGGTGCTCTACCAGACCTTCGGCCAGACATCGCTGGTCGCCATCCAGAACGTGGAGAGCAACTCGATCGACGCCACCCTCAAGGTCTACGCACTCGGTGCGGTCAACCCCTCCTTTGAGCACACCTACAGCATCCCTGGGCAGTCTTCCCAGCTGGTGCCAGCGGCCGACATGGGTCTGAATCCGGGCTTTAACGGGTCGGCGACTGTCACCGCCACGGGCAAGGTCGTGGCGGCCGCCCAGGAGACGGACGACGCCGGTCGCGGTGCCAAGGCGTTCGAGGGCGTCGCAGCAGAAGCCGGCGCAACCGAGATCTACATGGCAAGCATGATGTGCCGCGCGTACGCCACCAAGCAGACCTCCTACTATGCCATCCAGAACGTGGGAGACAGCACGGCCAACCTCGAGATCGACTTCTATAACACCTCGGGCAACACGCTGTACACGGCCACAGGCCTCACCGTAGACAAGAACAACAAGCTGGCCAAGAACCCGTGCAACTTTGTCGGCGATGCCCCAGCTCTCGAGGGCGCCGTCGGCTCCGCCGTCATCCGCAGCACCAATGGTGTCAAGCTCGTTGCCATTGGCAAGATCGCCAATGCCGACAACTCCATGACGGCCACGGCCTTCCTCGGCGCGACGGCCGGCTCGTACAAGCTTGCGGCCTCCTACATCCGCTGGAAGACGGACCCGGCCGCCGGCGAGCGCTCCTACGTGGCAGTCATGAACGTGGGCGGCGCGAATGCCACCAACATCGTCGCGACCTACTACGATGTGACCGGCACCGCCCGCGCGACACACACGCTGGCATCGGCCGGCAGTCCGCTGGGCTCCTTCATCAAGGTGCCCACGAACTGGCAGCTCGCCGGTGGGGCCGGTGACTTTGGCATCAACCCCTACGGCGGTGCCGTCGAGATCACGAGCGACCAGCCTATCGTCGTGGTCGTCCGCGTGTCCAAGAACGTCACGCTCGGCACAGTCACCATGCTCGCCGAGGACTATAACGGAGTCTCCGTCCCATAGTCTCCAGGCTGCTGGGGGGAGTGAGGCGCCTCGCTGCCTCACTCCCCTTTTCTTTTCCAGGTGGGGCAGCCTGAGTCTGTCTCGGAGGGAGCCAACTATGTTCATCCAAATCATGACCCGGCGGGTGGGTGTGCTTCTCGTGCTCGTCTGCTTGGTGGGCCTCTTGGCCTGCTGCGGAACCAGCCCCACAACAGCCAAACCCGTGTCCACACCCACGCAGGCGGGCGGTGCTTTCGAGAGCCCGCTTGCCACCCCTGTGGTCCTGGGTCCCCTTACCCTCGAGCCCGGAATGGGCGGGGCCAAGGGCCGCGTTGCTTCGTCGCCGCCCGAGTGGCAGGGGCAACAAGTCCTAGTCTTCTTCGCGGCGTATTACGAAGGCGGCGAGAACCAGGGCGGCTTCTTTGTCCTCGAGCCCTCGCAGGCTCCCAGCACGCTGACCGATGCCACCGGAGCATTCCAGACTGGAGCGCTTCCGCCGCGCAAGTATGTCGTCGTCATCGGCCCGGACGCCGAGAAAGCGCTGGCCATCCAGGAGGACGCCCGGCCCAAGGTGTTTGAGATAGTCGCCGGAGAGGTCATTGACCTCGGCGACATCAGCCTGCCCTGACCCCTTTCTGGCTGCTTGAGCCAGGCAGGCACCTTCGCGAGGTAGGTGCTTGATGATGACACACACGCGGCTGCGCCGGGCTTGCCTGGTAGCCGCGTTTCTATTGATGGCGGCCGGAGCCGCGCTGATTGCCAGCGGCGAGGCTGTCCGCGCATCCTCTCCTCGCGCCGCGCTCAACTGGGAGAGTGCAGGACCAACTGCAGGCCTCCGCTCTGCTTCCTTAGCGGGCGACCGTCGTACCGCCATCACCGCTGCCCCGGCCACTGGGACAAGCCTGCGGATCGAGCCTGCTCTCCTCAAGAAAGTCGCACAAGGCGCGCCAGGCGCGCGGTATCGGGTCCTGGTCGAGCTGGCGGAAGGTGCGGACCTCGCCTCTGCTCCCGTCGACGCAGACCGGCCAGCCCTATCTGCATGGGTTGTGTCTCAGCTCCAGTCCACGGCGGACCGAACACAAGCCGGCCTCCTCGCCGCACTGCGTCTGCGCATGGCGGAGGGCCGGGTCGCGTCGTTCCGGCCGTTTTGGGTCTACAACGCAGTCGCCGTAGAGGCAGACGCCGAGGTGATCCTCTCGCTGGCTTCCATGCCTGAGGTACGCCTCGTGCGCGAGGACCGCTACCGCCAGTGGACCGAGCCCTTTTCCTCAATGGAGGGCCCCCCAGGCCCCGGCAGCGACGCCAGTGTCCAGTGGAATGTTGCACGCATCCGCGCCGACCAGGCCTGGGATGCCTTCGGGCTGGACGGCACGGGGGTCACCATCGCCATCATGGACACCGGTGTCGACTGGCAGCATCCTGCCCTGATCGAGAAGTATCGCGGGTACAAGCCCGGGGGCCTGGTCATCCACGTGGGCAACTGGACCTGCACCACCGACGAAGGCTACCTCTACCCTGTTGACGGGAACGGCCACGGCACGCACGTCGCCGGGACGGCGGTTGGGGGCAGCGACGGCGACGGCATGGCCATCGGGGTGGCGCCCGGCGCGCGCTGGATCGCCGTCAAGATGCTGAGCGACCAAGGGTACGGCTACGACAGCTGGATCCATGCCGCTTTCGAGTGGCTGCTGGCCCCGGCGGGAGATCCCTCGCTCGCGCCGCACATCGTCAACGGCGCTTGGGGCTCGCCTGATGACTACGACGAGGCTTTCCGTGCCGACTTGCAGGCACTGCGGAGTGCGGGCATCGTGCCGGTCTTTGCCGCCGGAAACAACGGCCCCTCGGCCTCCAGCCTGAACAGCCCGGGCAGCTACCCCGAGGCACTCACCGTGGGCGCGGTGGACGGAGCCGACCAGGTTGCTTCCTTCAGCGGCCGCGGTCCCTCCCCTTGGGGCGAGACAAAGCCGGAGGTCGCTGCCCCCGGAACGCAGATACGCTCCTCGCTGCCCGGTGGGACGTATGGCGTCGGGAACGGGACCTCCATGGCCGTGCCTCACGTGGCCGGAGCTGCCGCGATTGTCCTCCAGGCCGACCCGGAGGCGTCGGTCGACGCCGTAGAGGCGATCCTCGGCGCCTCGGCTCTCCCGCTGGGCGAGGCGGTCCCCAACAACGACACGGGCTGGGGGAGGGTCGACGCGTACCAGGCTGCCGCCCTCGCCTCGGGCGCCGGCTTTGTCGCCGGCACGGTCACGCAGCTGCCCGGCGACCAACCGCTTGCCGGGGCCCGTGTCACCGCCTACGATCACTTGGGCCTGCCGCGGGCAGCGGCGACGACGGGTGAAAGCGGCTTCTACCGGCTGGCATTGGCCCCGGCACTCTACGACCTGGAGGTGACGGCTTTCGCATTCACCTCGCAGTCTATTGGAGGCGTGGAGGTGTCTTCCGGCATGACCACCACCGTCAACGCCTGCCTTGCCCAGCTGCCGCTGGGCGAAGTGAGCGGCCAGGTGCGTGACGCCGCTACCCTGGAGCCGGTCGAGGCCGAGCTCTCGATCCCGGGAACGCCAGCCCATGCCACGAGTGACCCTCTGACAGGGCACTATAGCCTGGCGCTTCCCGAAGGCACCTTCGACCTCCTGGCACTCCGGAACGGCTACCGGCGCCTGACGGCAGAAGGCATCGTCATCCTGCCCGGGCAGGCCACGCAAGTGAACCTGGACCTTGTGCAGGCCCCCACGCTTCTCCTGGTCGACAGCGGTGCCTGGTATTACGGCAGCCAGGCACGCTACTTCGAAGAGGCCTTGGCGGATAGCTCGTATGCCTATGACGTGCGGAGCATCCGGCAGATCCCGGAGGATGTGCCGTCGCTGGAGGACCTGGCGCCCTACGATGTGACGCTCTGGTCCTCTCCGCTGGATGCGCCCGGGCTCATCGGCGCCGCCGACGTCATCAGCAGCTACCTCACGATGGGCGGCGGTCTCTTCCTGACCGGGCAGGACATAGGATACTGGGACGGTGGCCTGGACCTGGTCTATCAGGACTATTACACGAACCTCCTGAGGGCCGTTGCGGTCGCCGACGACGCCGGGCGAGAGGAGGTGACGGGGGTCTCAGAGGACCTTCTGGAGGGCATCACCCTGCCCATGAACGGTGGCGACAGCGCAGGCAACCAGTACTCCCCGGATGCCTTTCGCCTCCTGGACGAGCGGGATGCGGCCGTCCTTGCGGACTATGCCGGCGAAGGAAACGCCGCGCTCCGGGCAAGCGGATGCCAGTCCTATCGCGCGATCTACCTGGCAGCTGGGCTCGAGGGACTGGGCGACCGGTCGAGCCGCGCCGAGGTTATGGAACGATCCCTCGCCTGGCTGGGCGGCCCGCAGCTGTCGGCCGGTGCCGGCATGAGCCCGGCGGACCAGCACCAGGTGTGGCTTGGGCAGGAGGCCCTCACCTACACCCTGGAGCTGCGCAACCTGGGCGGGTCAGCCGACCGCTTTGCGTTCGAGCTCTCCCCCTCCGCGTGGCCCGCATCCGTATGGGATAGCACATTCTCCCAGCCTATGACGGCGAGCCTAGAGCTCGGCTCCTGTGCCACGCAGACTCTCGGAGTGCAAGTCATGGTCCCGCCCGGCGAGCGCTGGAATACCAGCGATGCGGTGACCCTGACCGTGCGCTCGATGGCCGATCCGGCGAGCAGCGCACAGGCTCGCTTCGCCAGCAAAGCACCGGCCCCGCTCCTCCTCGTGGACGACCACAGGTGGTATGGGCAGCTGGCACGCTATGAGGCGGCACTTCAGGCGCTCGGAATCCCCTACGACGTCTGGCGCATCGACCCGGTGCCCACACCAGACACGCACAGCCCCTCACTCGAACGGCTCCAGCGCTATCGCGCGGTGGTCTGGTTCACCAGCTTTGACTGGTATGCCACCCTGACGCCTGCCGACGAGCTTCGCTTGTCGCTCTACCTCGACGGCGGCGGCAGGCTCCTGCTGTCCAGCCAGGACTATCTCTTCACGAGCGGCTTCACACCCTTTGCCCGGGAGTATCTCGGCGTTGCCGGCTACACCGAATCGTTGAGCTCCACCCAGGTCTTTGGCGCCGTCGAGAGCCCATTCGCGAGCGGCTTGGGACCCGAGGAGCTGCTCTACCCCTTCCCCAATCTGAGTGACGCGCTCCGCCCGGTGGCCGCAGCCCAGATTGCCTGGTGGGGCCAGCATGGCCAGCCGCCGGCCCTGTCCATGGCAGAGGGGCCGTGGAAGACCGCCTTCTACGCCTTTGCCCTGGAAGCGCTGCCGGAGAAGGGCCTGGGCCAGGTGCTCGGACGGACACTCCACTGGCTGTCGCCCCTGGGCGACTCGTCGCTTTCCATGGACCGCAGGGTGGCCGCCCCCGGAGACACGGTCTCGTGCACTCTGCTGATCCGCAACAGCGGTCCGGAAGCACTCGCAAGCGTCGTCCTCTCCAACACCGTCCCACCATCGACGAGCTTTGTGCCAGGCAGCCTGTCCGGACCTGCGGAGTATGATCCGGTGACCAATCGCTTCACATGGAGCGGCTCGCTGGAACCGGGCGTGACCATCACCATCGGGTACAGCCTGCTGATCTCGCCCGGGCAGCTGCCCGGCGCCTCGGTACGCAACGTAGCACACCTGCAGGAAGAGAGCGCGCTCGAGCTGGACGCAGAGGCCCGGCTGCGCATCCTCGCCCCAGACCTCTCGCAGTCGCAGTCTCAAGTGAGCCGGTCCGCGGCGCTGCCAGGACAGGTGCTGACCTACACCCTGGCCCTTCAGAATGACGGCCTCGCTCCGGCGCAGGCGGAGCTGGTCGATCCCACGCCCCCCTTTGCGGCCTACCTGGAAGGATCCGCATGGGCGAGCGGCGGGGTCTTGAGCGCAACGGCCGGCTCGCTGGCCTGGAGCGGCACGGTCCTGCCCGAGCAGCCCGTAATCATCCGCTATGCGGTGATCATCGACCCCGGGGCAGCCGGGCGCTACATCCTGAACCGCGCCCTCCTTGACGACGGCTTGGGAGGGTCGCATCGTTTCGAGACCGTGACATGGGTCGACTCGCGCCGCTACTTCCCCCTGATCTGGAACAACTAGGAACCTCCCATGGTCTTTGGCATCGGGCCGGCGGCGGCCTTCTGCGGTAGCCATCTTGCCGCAGCTCCGCATGCATGGTAGAATCGCGCTGTTGGGCCTGCATTGTGGCAGCACACGCATGCGTATGAAAGCATCTCCCGGGCGATCAGGGCACCAGGGCTTGTCCACCAGATGAGCACGGTATTCCGTATCGCAGAGGGTGCGCCGGCCGATAGCCGGCGCAGCGGAGCCAGTTCCGCCACTCAGTCCGCAGGTAGCTGGGGAGCGAGAGGGAGCTGGCTCTTTTCGTTGGCTTGATAAGCGCGGTCACTTCTGACATCGACAGGAGGCAGACGTGAAGCTACACGAGTACCAGTCGAAGCGGCTATTCGCCCAGTATGGCGCGCCCATCCCCCGCGGGGACGTGGCGACCACCCCGGAGCAGGCACGCCAGATTGCGGCGCGCCTCGGCACGCGTGTCGTGATCAAGTCGCAGGTCCTTGTCGGGGGCCGCGGCAAGGCCGGCGGGATTCGCCTCGCAGACAATCCCGACCAGGCCGAGCAGGTTGCCGGCCAGATCCTGGGCATGAAGATCAAGGGCCTGACGGTAAAAAAGGTCCTTGTCGACGAGGCAGCCGCGATCGCCAAAGAGATCTACCTGGGCATCGTGATTGACCGCGCCCGCCGCCGGCCCGTGATCATGGCCTCGGCGGAGGGCGGAGTCGAGATCGAGGAGGTCGCCCGCACGACACCGGAGCGCATCATCAAGGTTGCCATCGATCCCTTCCTCGGCCTACAGCCCTTCCAGGCGCGCGAGCTGGCCTTTGGGATCGGCTTGGCCAAAGAGCTTGTCGCCGACTTTGTGCGCATCGCGCAGAGCCTCTACAGCGCCTTTGTGGGATGCGATGCCTCCCTGGCCGAGATCAACCCCCTCGTGGTGACCGGCGAAGGCAAGCTCCTTGCGCTCGACGGCAAGGTCCTGCTCGATGACAATGCCCTGTTCCGGCACTTTGACCTGGCCGAGATGCGGGATGCCGACGAAGACACACCGGAAGAGCAGGAAGCGCGGCGGTTCGGGCTGAGTTACGTCAAGCTAGACGGTGAGATCGGCTGCATGGTGAATGGCGCAGGTCTCGCCATGGCGACCATGGACATCACCAAGCTGTATGGGGGCGAACCGGCCAATTTCCTCGACATCGGCGGCGGCGCGCAGGCCGAGAAGGTGGCGGCGGCGCTGCGGATCATCCTGTCCGACCCCAACGTAAAGGCCGTGCTCTTCAACATCTTTGGCGGCATCACCCGCTGCGATGAGGTCGCACGCGGCATCTTGGCCGCCATGAAAGAGGTGCCGGTGCAGGTCCCCATGGTTGCACGCCTGGTCGGGACGAACGAAGAAGAGGGGCGCCGCATCCTGGCCGAGGCGAACATGGGCACCGCCGCAACCCTGACAGAGGCAGCCGAGCTCGCCGTGGCTGCCGCGCGAGGCCGATAGGGGCAGGGGTTCTCCCTGCCCCCAGCTTGTGCGGGTCGAACCCGCTCACGAGGAGCCGACGAGATGAGTATCCTGGTCAACAAAAACACGCGTTTGCTGGTGCAGGGCATTACGGGGCGAGAGGGCGAGTTTCACACACGCCAGATGATAGACTATGGCACTCACGTGGTCGCAGGCGTCACACCCGGCAAGGGTGGGGGCTGGATCGCCGGCGTCCCGGTCTTTGATACGGTACGCGACGCGGTCGCGGCCACTGGGGCGAACACGGCGGTCATCTTTGTGCCGGCCCGGGCGGCGGCCGACGCCATCCTCGAAGAATCGGAGGCCGGCATCTCGGTCATTGTCTGCATCACCGAGGGGATACCGGTGCTGGACATGATCAAGGTCCGCGCCAGCATCGATTGTGCAGGGACGCGGCTGATCGGCCCCAACTGTCCCGGCATTATCTCCCCCGGAGAAGCCAAGGTCGGCATCATGCCGGGCCACATCCACCGGCCCGGACCCATTGGGGTGGTCTCGCGCAGCGGGACGCTCACCTATGAGGTGGTGCACGCGCTTTCGCAGAAAGGCCTCGGGCAATCATCGGCTATCGGGATTGGGGGCGACCCGATCATCGGCACCGACTTTATCGACGTGCTGACGCTTTTCGAGGAAGACCCGCAGACGGAGCAGGTTGTCCTCATTGGGGAGATCGGCGGGTCCGACGAACAGCGCGCTGCGCACTTTGTCGCCCGCAACATGACCAAGTCCGTGACGGCGTTCATTGCCGGCCAGACCGCTCCCGCCGGCAAGCGAATGGGCCATGCCGGCGCGATCATCGAGGGGGGCGAAGGCACGGCAGCAGAGAAAATCGCGGCTTTCGAAGCCGTGGGCGTGCGCGTTGCCCGCCATCCCCTGGAGATTGCCGACCTGGTTGCCAGGCTGGGCAAATCGTAGCTTGGGTTCGCCGCAGCCGAGCCCGGCAATAGGAGGGACCGTGACGTTTTGGAGGCAGCCGCTGGACCGAGACCGCATCTTCATACCGTTCGGCATCGTCCACATCATCGAGGAACGGTGCAAGGGGTGCGGCTTCTGTGTCGAGTTCTGTCCTCAGGACCGCCTTATGATGTCCGAGAGGACCAACAGCAAGGGCTACCATCCCCCGGAGGTGACGGAGCACGCAGACTGCGTGAACTGCGGCCTCTGTGCCCTGCTCTGTCCAGATTTTGCCATCTACGTCGAGGATGGCGGGCTGGTTTCGCCGGACCGCATCGATCCGGTGCACAGGAAAGAGGAGTAACGCCCAGACCGGCCCCGGCGACGGAGACGGTACGCTGAGAAGGGACCCGGGACTGGGCCGTGTGCAGGAGCCGTCGGCTCCCGTGCAGGACGGCCCACCCATGAGCAGGAGAGCAGACAGGAGCATTATGGAGAGGAAGGGAAACCTTACCGGCGAGCACTTTATGCTGGGCGACCATGCCGCAGCAGAGGGAGCGATCCTGGCCGGGTGTCGCTTCTTCGCGGGATATCCGATCACGCCGGCTACCGAAGTCGCCGAGCGGATGTCCGTGCGATTGCCGCAAGTGGGCGGCGTTTACATCCAGATGGAGGACGAGCTCGCGTCCATGAACGCCATCCTGGGCGCTTCCTGGGCCGGTGCCAAGGCGATGACCGCCACCAGCGGCCCAGGATTCTCCCTGATGATGGAGAACCTGGGCCTGGGCATCATGCTGGAGACGCCGTGCGTCCTCATCAATGTGCAGCGCGGCGGCCCGTCCACCGGGCTGCCGACCCTGGTGGGGCAGCAGGACATGATGCAGGCACGCTGGGGCTCACACGGCGACTATGAGATCATCGCCCTCTGCCCGACCTCGCCGCAGGAGTTCTTCGACCTCACCATCCGCGCATTCAACCTCTCGGAGATGCTGCGGACACCGGTCCTGGTGATGGCCGATGCCGAAGTCGGCCACATGACCGAGAAGGTGGTCATCCCCCCGGCCGAGAGCGTGCCCATTGTCGAGCGCAGGCAGGTGCTCCAGGGGGATATCCAGCCCGACCTGTTCCGCATCTATCGCGACGACCCGCACGGCGAGCAGCGCTATATCTCTCCGATGGCTGCTGCCGGTCAGGGGTATCGCATCCACGTGACGGGCCTGACGCACGACGAGCGCGGCTACCCGGCGATGAACGCTCAAGCACAGGAGTGGAACATCCGGCGCCTGGCCGACAAGATCACTGCCTACCGCAGCGACATCCTCCAGTGGGAGAGCCAAGGCCTCGAGGATGCCGAGGTCGTCGTCGTGTCGTACGGCATCTCGGCCCGCACGTCGCTGTGGCCGATCGAGCTGGCGCGCAGGGAAGGGATACGCGTGGGCTACTTGCGGCTGATCACGGTATGGCCCTTTCCCGACGAGCCGATCCGCAAGCTGGCGAAGGCGGTACGGGCCTTTGTCGTGCCCGAGATCAACCTGGGGCAGATCGTTCGCGAGGTGGAGCGCTGCGCCGCCGGCCAGGCGCAGGTGTTCGGCGCCAACCGGGCCGGCGGGGACATCCTTGAGCCCGAGCACGTCCTGGACGTCATCCGGCTCGCAGCAGGCAGGATCACGGCGGAACAGGTCCACGCTCCCTCGCACAGGTCGCCTTCGCAGAGGGCGGCAGCGCGAGTCGAGGAGTAGACCGGCACCGAGTTTGGGCGCGAGCAGAGCGAAGGCTCCTGTAGTTTTGCCCTGGAAGGATGGACACTATGCCCGAAGAGGAAATGCACCGCAGCGAGCGATTCCACATGCTGGGGTACGAGCCGCCCGACGAGAGCGACTGGGTGACGGGCCTGCACCCGATGGACGACCTGCTGCGCGGCGAGCGGCTGCCCCACATCTGGTGCCAGGGCTGCGGCCTGGGCACCGCCCTCACAACCTTCATCGGCGCGCTGCAGTGGTTGGAGAAGAACAAGGGCTGGGACCTGGACAAGGTCGCCGTGGTGTCCGGCATCGGCTGCACGGGTCGCATCGCAGGCTATGTCCGGCTCGATTCCTTCCACACGACCCATGGCCGGGCGCTGCCCTTCGCAACGGGGTTGAAGATTGCCAATCCGGAGCTCAAAGTCGTCGTCATCTCGGGCGACGGCGATATGGCGGGCATCGGCGGCAACCACTTCATCCATGCCGCCCGCCGCAACCTGGAGCTCTCTGTCATCTGCGTCAACAACTTTAACTACGGCATGACCGGCGGGCAGGTCGGACCGACGACGCCGCACGAGGCACGCGCAGTCACGTCGCAGTACGGCAACTTCGAATACCCTTTCAACCTCCCCTACCTGGCAGCCGCCAGCGGTGCCTCCTTCGTCGCACGCTGGACCGTCCTGCATGCCCGGCAGCTCGAGTGGACGCTTCGAGAGGCGCTGGTCCATCCCGGCTTTTCCTTTGTGGAGATCATCGCGCCCTGCTCCACCGCGTATGCCCGGTGGAACCCCGAAGGGCGCGGGCTGGATCCGGAAAAGCTGGGGCGACGCGGCCTGGAGACCATGAAGTTCTACCAGAAGGCCGGACGGGTGGCGAACGGCACCCACCCGAAGGACGCCGATGTCAAGGTCAGCGAGACGGGCGAGATCACGGAGGTCGTCGAAGGCAAGTTCCTCGACGATCCCAAGCCCGACCTGATGGCGGCCATCGCCCACCTGACAGCGGCATCGGGCAAGATGTACGCCGCGGAAAAGAAGGCGTTGGACGAGCGGCCGCACCTGCCGCCACGGACCGATTGTGTGCCCCGCACCGAAGTGCAGCTGGGTGGCTTTGGTGGGCAGGGGATCATGAGCGCGGCGCGCATCATCGGCCAGGCAGCGGCGATCTATGACGGCCTGGAGGCCTGCTTCACTCAGAGCTACGGACCGGAGGCGCGCGGTGGTGCCGCCGGCGCGCAGGTGATCATTTCCAGCGATCCCATCCACCACCCACACTTGATCGAGCCGACGAGCATGATCATCATGTCGCAGGGCGCGTACGCCAAGTACGTGCCGACGCTGGCAGCCGGTGGCGTGCTGCTCGTCGACGACGGCCTCGTCGACCTGCCCGAGTCTCACCGCACCGACATCATTACCTTTCGCATGCCTGCCACACAGATGGCGGAGCAGGCCGGCAGTGCGCGCGCCGCGAACACGGCGATGCTCGGCTTCTGGAGCGCGATTGCCGGCCTCGTGAGCAAGGAGGCGATGCGCCACGCCGTGGCCGAATCGGTGCCCGCCAAAATGGTCGACATGAACGTGCGGGTGTTTGAGGCCGGTTATGCGGAGGGTGTCCGGCAAAAGACCGAGCAGGGCAGCACCGGCGGAGCGCAGCCGGCCGGCCCTCTGTCGACCGATGGAGGCCAAGCGTGAGAGGCGCTCTCGTTATCGGCGCAACAGCGGCGGGCCTCCAGGCAGCGCTCAACCTGGCAGAGTCGGGCATCCAGGTGCACCTGGTTGAGCCATCCCCCTTCCTGGGCGGCAGCGTGCCGTCCCCCGCTGCGCCGTACCTTCTGAACACCCAGCTCCTGGAGCTGGCCAAGCACCCCAACGTCACCGCTTGGACGAACACACGGGTCTATCGTGTGGAGGGCGGACCGGGCGCATGGAGCGTGGAGCTGCGCCGGCATCCCCGCTACATCGACCTGGGCAAGTGCACGGCGTGCGGCGACTGTGTCGAGGTTTGTCCTGTCCTGGTCCCAGGCAGCGGCCGCAAGGCGATCCACCTGGCCACCGGAGTGCAGCCGGCGTGCGCCGCCATCGACAAGCTGGGCAAGCCGCCCTGCTCCAATACCTGCCCGGGCGGCATCCATGTACAGGGCTACGTCGCGCTGACGTCCGAAGGGAGGTTCCGGGAGGCCATCGACCTCATCCGCGAGGCAATCCCCTTCCCCGGCATCTGCGGGCGTATCTGCACGCACCCCTGCGAGATCAACTGCCGGCGTGCCGAGGTGGACAAACCGGTGGCGATCCGGCTACTCAAGCGCTTCCTGGCCGATTGGGAGCTCGACGACGAGCAGGAGCACACGGATGCCATCCCCGGGACGCCGGGGCCCGGCCTGCTCGCGCGGGTGGCGGTGGTGGGCGCCGGGCCGGGCGGCATGGCGGCCGCACAGCAGCTGGCCCGCATGGGCTACCGCGTCACCGTCTTTGAGAAGCTGCCCGTGATCGGCGGCATGATGGCCGTGGGGATTCCCGAGTACCGGCTGCCGCGCGACGTGATTGCCCGCGAGTACCGGCACATCCAGGAGCTGGGCGTCGAGGTTCGCCTGAACACCACCGTCGGCCCCGGCGGAGACCTTACACTGGAGGAGCTCTTCGCACAGGGCTACGAGGCCGTCTGCCTGGCGGTTGGTGCCCACCGCGGCCACATGCTGCGCATCCCGGGGGAGGACCTCGACGGCGTCGTGCAGGGCATCGAGCTTCTCAAGACGATCAGCCTGTCGCAGCAGGTGGAAGGGCAGGGCTACAAGGAGACACTCGCACACTGGCTGCACCATGGGCCGGACACTCGGGTGGCCATCCTGGGCGGCGGCAACACCGCGATGGACGTATCGCGGTCGCTGCGCCGCTTTGGCGTCGGCGACGTGCGCATCCTCTATCGCCGCACCAGGGCAGAAATGCCGGCCATGCCCGAGGAAGCCGAGGACGCCGAGAGCGAAGGGGTGGAGATCGAGTTCCTGGTTGCGCCTGTGCGCCTGCTCGGAGACCCGGAGGGCCGGGTGACCGGGCTGGAGTGCCTGCGCATGAAGCTGGGCGAGCCCGATGCGAGCGGCAGGCGGCGCCCGGTGCCGATCGCCGGCAGCGAGTTCATCCTCGATGCCGACCTCGTCGTGCTGGCCATCGGGCAGGCACCGGAGCTGGGGCTCCTCGGGCAGGACGATGGACTGGCCATCACGCGTGATGAGCGGATCAACGTAGAAGCGGCCAGTTTCATGACCAGCCGGCGAGGCGTCTTTGCGTGCGGCGATGCCATCACCTCCGACAAAATGGCCGTGATTGAGGCTATTGGCTTTGGCAAGCAGGCGGCAGCCGGCATCGACGCCTTCCTCCGGGGGGTACAGCCTCAGGAAACGGTGGTCGATGCGCGCCAGGTCCCGATCGCCCGGCGCGAGATGAGCACGGAAGAGCTGGTACCCAAGCCGCGCACGCCGGTGCCCACCTTGGGCCTGGCACAGAGGCTGAGCAGCTACGCCGAGGTCGAGCTGGGTTATTCGGCCGAGCAGGCCATCGCCGAGGCCCAGCGCTGCCTGGTGTGCGGGCCGTGCAGCGAGTGCATGGCCTGTGTGAGGGCGTGCAAGCCGGGCGCCGTCATCCACGATGAGCACGAGACCCTCGCGGCGCTCGACATCGGTGCCATCCTCTATTGCGGCGATGCCGGCCAGATGGGTGACTGGCCGGCGATCGAGCGGATCGACCTGTTGGCGGCAGCGCCGGAGGATACTTTGGCCGGCTCCGCAGCGGCCGCGCGCGCCATGTTCGAGCTCTTTGCGGACCGGGAGCCCAGGGCCATCGTGCCCGCCGGGGCACGGGGGGCAGAGCGGGCGTGCCGGCTCGGCGTCTTTTTCTGCGAATGCGGCGGCGAGATATCGGATGTCGTGGATACCCAAGCGCTCTCAAGGCAGGCGCGGGGCTGGCCGGGTGTTGCCCATGCCGATGTGCTGCCCTTCTCCTGCTCGCCAGAAGCGGCGGAGTGGATGGACACCGCCATTCGGGAGCATGCGCTCACCGGCGCGGTGCTGGCTGCCTGCTCCTGCTGCGCCATCGACCAGGTGTGCTACAGCTGCACCTACCAGCGAGTCCGCTGCAAGTCCAACCTGGGCGTCTTTGCAGCCGAAATCAACCGGCTCCAGGCCGGGGCGCCCTTCGAGTTCGTGAACATCCGGGAGCAGTGCGCTTGGACACATGGCGCAGACCCCCTAGCTGCCACAGCCAAGGCTTTCGCCCTGACCGCCGCCGCTGCTGCCAAGCTGAGAAGTGCCCACCCGCGGCCCGTCGAGGCGTACCCCATCGAGCGATCGGCGTTGGTGGTGGGCAGCGGTGCGGCGGCCCGAAACGCCATGGAGGCCCTGGGGCGGCAGGGGATCGCCGCACGCCACGTGCGCGGCGTCTCCAGCCGCATCGACCGCGCCAACCGGCAGTACCGCGCCGTCCAGGCGTCCGCCCATTGGGAGGCCACGGCACTCGTGCTTGCGCCGGCGCCGCAGGAGCGTGCGGCGATGGTCGATGCGCTGGGGGGCAAGGCGCTGGCTGTCAAGGCCGGCGGTCGAGGGCCAGCCACGACGACGCAGTGGCCCGGTGTCTTTTTCTGCGATCCTGACCTCGACCCAGGCATGGCCGGCGCAGCCGCAGCCGCACAGTGCGCGGGCTGGTTGGGGAGCATCGAGGGGAGGGCGGATCCCATCACGGCGGTGGTGGACCCGGCGCGCTGCCGGGCCTGTGGCACCTGCGTGGAGGTCTGCGAGTTCGGCGCCCCTGCCCTGCGCGGGGAGGACCCGGTCCGCACATCCTGGATCGACCCGGCGCTCTGCACGGGCTGCGCGACCTGCGCGGCGCACTGCCCCTCCGGCGCCATCACGGCCGGCTATGCCACCGATCTGCAGCTGGAGCAGATGCTGGATGCCGCCCTCGACCCGCCGTCCTCCAGCACGGTCCCCCAGGTGGTGGTAATCACGTGCAACTGGGGGGCGTACAGCGGCCTGGAGGCGGCGGGGCAGCGGCACCTGGCCTACTCCGCCACCACCCGGCCGATCAAGGTGATGTGTATCGGCCAGATCAGCCCGGGCATACTCCTCAAGGCCTTTGAGAAGGGAGCCGACGGGGTACTTCTGCTCGGCTGCCCGCCGGGAGAGTGCCACTACGGATTTGGCAACCACCGGGAGGAGGAGCTGTTCGCCCAGGCTTCGGCCATGTCCGCGCAGATGGGCATTGGCCCGCAGAGGCTGCGGCTTGATTGGGTGCGCGCCGGCGACGGAGAGGGCTTTGCAGAAAAAGTGCAGGCCTTTTGCGCTGGCCTGGGCAGGGTACAGTCATGAGCACAGACGCGATGCGCCTAGCGATCACCAAGAACCGGGCGTGGTACTGCCTGGAGTGCGGCAAATGTAGTGCGGTGTGCCCCATCACCTTTTGGGAGCGGCGCACCTATACCGGCCCGCGCCTGCTGGTGGAGAAGGCAGTCGAGGGGCGGACCGCCGAGGTACTCGACGACCCGCTCTTCTGGTCATGCCTCACCTGCAAGCGCTGCTCCATGCTGTGCCCTTCCGACGTGCACTTTTCCGAGTTCCTGCGCGACGCGCGCGCCCTGGCGCGCGAGCAGGGCCTTTCGGGCGAGGGCACCCACGCGGACGTCATACAGACGTGGGGCAAGATGATGGCCCGTCCCGAGCTCCAACAGGACCGGCTCGGCTGGCTGGACGGCAGCCTGAAGGTCTCCGACTCGTCCGAAACGCTCTACTTTGCCGGATGCCTGCCCTATTACGACCCGATGTTCCGCTCGATCGGTGCCGAAGGCGTCGAGATAGCACGGGCGGCCGTCAAGATCCTGAACCGGCTTGGCATCGAGCCCCAAGTGCTGGCCGACGAACGGTGCTGCGGGCACGACCAGCTCTGGCAGGGGGACATGCGGACGTTCCAGGCGCTTGCCCGGCTGAACATGGAGCGCCTCAAGGCGACCGGTGCCCGCCGCATCGTCACGACCTGTCCCGAGTGCGCCCGTACGCTGAGGCTGGACTATCCGCAGCTGGTCGGCGCGCACGGCATGGAGGTGGTCCACCTGTCCGAGCTCGTCGCCAACCTCCACCCGGTCTGGGGCACGCCCGAGCCCGGGCTGCGGATCACCTACCAGGACCCCTGCCGGCTGGGGCGCCACCTCGGCGTGTACGATGCCCCGCGCCAGGTCCTGTCCGGCATGGGGCTGGAGGTCGCGGAAATGGAGCGCTCGCGCAAGACCAGCCTGTGCTGTGGCACAAGCTGCTGGACGGCATGCGGGCAGGTGAGCAAGAACATCCAGGTAGAGCGTTTGCGCGAGGCGCAGTCCACGGGCGCCGAGATGCTGGTCACGGCGTGCGTCAAGTGCCAGATCCACTTCAAGTGCGCGCAGGACGATCCGGCCCTGCGCGACGAGATCGGAATCCCCGTCCGCGATTGGGCAACCATCGTGGCCGAGCGACTGTGAGGAGGGAACCGTTGGACCAAGAGAACCTGCGCATCGGTGTGTTCGTCTGCGATTGCGGCTCGAACATCGCCGGCGCCGTGGACACAGAAGCCGTACGCCAGTATGCCGCAACGCTGCCCGGCGTCGTGGCTGCCGTAGGCAACAAGTACACCTGCGCCGACCCGGGGCAAAAGCAGATCCAGGAGTCGATCCGCAAGCACGCCCTGAATCGGGTGGTGGTCGCTTCCTGCTCGCCGGCTTCGTACGAGGTGATCTTTCGCCAGTGCATCGAGGCGGCCGGGCTCAACCCCTACCTGCTGGAGATGGCGAACATCCGGGAGCACTGCTCCTGGGTGACGCCGGGCGATCGCGAAGCCGCCACCCAAAAGGCAATGGAGATCGTCCGGGTGGCGGTTGCCCGTGCCCATTGGCTCTACCCCCAGCGCGAGGAGCAGATCCCCGTCACGCCGGCTGCCCTGGTCATCGGCGGCGGCGTGGCTGGCATGCAGGCCGCCCTCGACCTGGCCGACTCCGGCCACAAGGTGTACCTCGTCGAGCGCAAGCCCTCCATCGGCGGCATCATGGCCCAGCTGGACAAGGTCTATCCAGACATAGAGTGCAGTATATGAATTCTCGGACCCAAAATGATGGATGTCGGTCGACATCCCAACATCACCCTCCTGACCTTCACTGAGGTAGAGGACGTTGCCGGGTACGTCGGCAACTTCAAGGTGCGCGTGCGCAGGCGCGCCCGCTACGTCGACGAGACGCAGTGCACCTCCTGCGGCGACTGCGCCAAGGTCTGCCCAATTGTCGTCCCGGACGAGTTCCAGTTGGGGCTTGGCAGCCGCCACGCCATCCACATCCCCTTCCCGCAGGCCGTGCCTTCCGCCTACATCGTCGCGGCGGACGAGTGCCTCGGCCAGAACCCGATCGCCTGCGGCAAGTGCATCGAGGCGTGTGAGAAGCACTGCATCGACTTTGGCATGCACGACCAGATCCTCGACCTGGAAGTCGGGACGGTCATCGTCGCCACCGGAATGGACGTCTACGACCCCGCGGGGCTCGACGAGTATGGCTACACCCGCTTCCCGAACGTCGTCACAAGCATGGAGTTCGAGCGCCTGGTGAGCACGGGCGGCCCGCTGGGTGGGCACTTTGGCCGGCCGAGCGACCTGCAGCGCCCGCGGCGGATTGGCTTCATCCAGTGCGTCGGGTCGCGCTCCCAGGACCCGGAGCATGGCAACCCCTATTGCTCCAACATCTGCTGCATGAACACGGTCAAAGAGGCGCAGTACCTCAAGGACAACTACCCCGACACCGACATCACCGTCTTTTACATGGACCTGCGCGCCTTTGGCAAGGGCTTTGAAGAGCTGCTCATGCGCAGCCGGCAGAACGCCGTCCGGTACATTCGAGGCCTTCCGGGCGAGGTCCGCGAAGACCCCGTCACCCAGAACCTGCGCGTCACTGTCGAGAACACGACCGCCGGACGCCTCGAGGTCCACGAGGTGGACATGCTCGTGCTGGCCGTCGGCGCCAAGCCGGCTACCTCCACCGAGGCGATCCGCCAGATGGTGAGCCTGTCGCGCTCGCCCAGCGGCTTCCTGCGCGAGGCGCACCCCAAGCTGCGGCCGGTCGACACCCCGACCAAGGGTGTCTACATTGCCGGTGCCGCCGAGAGCCCCAAGGATGTGCGCGAGTCGGTCACGCAGGCCAGCGCCGCCGCCTCCCGCGCGTCCATCCTGCTCAACAAGCCGCGCTTTCACGTGGAGGCGATCACCGCCGTCGTCAACGAAGAGGTGTGCAAGATGTGCGGCCAATGCGCCGAGGTGTGCCCCTTCGGAGCCATCACCTGGCAGAAGAAGCAGGTCGCGCACGTCACCAGCGCTGCCTGCGCCGGCTGTGGCACCTGCGCGGCAGAGTGCAAGTTCGGTGCCATCGAGATGCGCCACTTTTCGGACCAGGCCATCTATGCCCAGATCGATGCCATCCTCGAGGGCGACCCCTTGGGCAGGATCGTGGCCTTTGCGTGCAACTGGTGCTCCTACGCGGGTGCCGACACGGCCGGCGTGGGCCGCATGTCCTACCCACCCAACGCGCGCATCATCCGCACCATGTGCTCCGGCCGGGTCAATCCCGAGTTTATCTGGTATGCTTTCAAGAAGGGCGCGCCGGTTGTGCTGGTCTCTGGCTGTCATTATGTCGATTGCCACTACATCGATGCCAACCGCAGCACCGTGCGGCGGCTGGACGGGCTGTGGGACGGGATGGAGAAGCTGGGCCTGCGCCCGGAGCGGCTGCTGCTGGAGTGGTGCTCGGCGGCCGAAGGGGGACGCTGGCAGACGATCATGGTCGAGGCCGAGAAGCGGCGGCAGAGCGTGAGCGCGGAGGAGGTCGAGCAGACCCGGGCTGCAGCTGCCCAGGCCAAGGTGCCCAGCCCGCGCAATCCGCGCCCGGCCGACGAGGGCCAGCCGGCTCACTTCGCCTGCCTGCGCTGCGGCCACCACTGGAGCCAGCCCTTCCAGATTGTAGAGCGCACCTGCCCGAGCTGCCGCTCCAACAGCGTGCGGTGGCTGAAGAGCTGAGCGCTGGCGCCGCGCAGCGGCTGTGAGGCGGGCAGACTCCGCCCCGCAGCCGGGTCAGAGAGGGGATTGGCCGCCGAGAGCGCGACAGGCGCACACCGGCGCAGTAAGGGTGGACCCTGATGGATGGCGAGCTCCTGACAAACCGCGTCACGACCGAGTACGTGGGTGGCCGGCGTGTCCGGCTCAGTGCCGGCGGTCGGACCTTTGAAGCGGACCAGCGGAGCGAGCTGGAGCGGCCGGGCGCCGGCTTCTGCCCGCTGGAGCTGGTGGCAGCGGCGCTGGGGGCCTGAATGGTGCTCACGATGGCGGCGGTCGCCGCCCACAAGGGGATCCACCCCACCCGGCTGGGGGCGACGGTCGAAGGGCGCACCCAGCTCGCCACAGACACCCGCACGCACTTTGCCAGCGAGATAGACCTGGGCGAAGGACTGACGCCGCGCGAGGAGCGCATCCTCTTCAATGCGGCGCGGCAGTGCGAGGTGCACAAGATGCTGCACGGAACGGTCACGTTCGAGGAGCGGCGGCTGGAGCCGTCGCTGCCGCTCCACGACGATGGCTGAGCCGGTCGCCCAGACCCTCGGGGACCTCGTACAACACGACCGTGCGGTGACGCTTCGGTTATTGCGATAGCCACGGAGTGCGCCGTCAGGCGTAAGCCCAAACGGTTGTCCCCTCCAGAAGGCCGCGCCCATTCTGCCTGGAAGCTCACGTGTTGACAGGCAGCTGATTGGGTGGTAGGATGGAGTCGTGCCCTGGTGTTGGGGGCTTTGCCTTCAGGCTTGGCAAAGGAGGTAGATCGATGCGTCGCGTGACCCGGCCCCCCGCTTGGTCGAAGCACCTTGGGCTCCTGGTCGCGCTGTCTCTCCTCCTGGGCCTGGTGGCGGTCCCGCCTGCCGGCGGCGCCCGAGCGGCGGGTCCCCCCTACCCACCTGCGGCCGGTTCGGCGACGCCCGCGGCCTCTCCCTCCCCTGTGGCCTCACCCACCCCAACCCTCCCGCCCGGCACCACGCCCACCGTGACCGATGTGCCGTCGCTGACGGTCACCCTCTCGCCCACCTCTTCACTCACGCCCACGCCGACAGGCACGCCGCAGGGCCCACCCACACAGACCATCACCCCCACGCCGCCCCCCGACCCCACCCCGACTCCGCCCGACTGGGCCGTGATCCTCCCCGGCGAAGGGGGCGTGCTCGCCTCGCCCGACGGTTGGGTGCGGGTTGACTTCCCGCCCGGAGCGGTGACGGCGCCGGCCGGCGCTGCCTTCAGCCTGGTCGAAACCCCGCCATACGCCTCCCCCGCAGACCCCTTCTACCGCTTTGACCTCTCGGCCTGGGACCTGGCAACCGGCGAGCCGGTCACCACCTTCCGGGAGAGCCTCACGCTGACCCTGAGCTACTCGGAGACCGCCGTGGCCGGCCTGAACGAAGCCAGCCTGCGCCTGGTCTCCTGGGACCCGGAAACTGCCGGCTGGCTGCCTCTCCCGGGCGAGGTGGACCTTGTAGAGAACCGGATCAGGGCAGCACTCGGCCACTTCAGCCTGCTGGGCGCGCAGGGCGACCCGGCGGCAGTCGTGGCGGAGACGTTCAAGGCCTACCAGACCGACCTCTTTGCCGGCTCGGCCGGCTACGGCTTCGACCTGGAGGCGCCTTCGGGCCCGAATGGCCTGGCCCCCTCGCTCCCGCTGCGCTACAACAGCGGCGCGGTGAACCAGATGAAGGCGCCCTACAGCCCCGGCACCTGGGTCGGCTCGGGCTGGAGCCTCGACCTGGGCTACGTGGAGTACCAGGAAGCCACAGGCGAGTACAGCCTGGTGCTGAACGGCGCCAGCCATCGCATCGTGTACGACGACGACACCAGCGCCTACCACACCCACCCCGAGTCCTTCGTCAAGGTGACGCGCAGCGCGGTGGGCACCCGGTGGTGGGAGGTCACTGCCAAGGACGGCACCACCTACCGCTTCGGACGATACCTGGAGGAGGACACGCGATACGGCGGAAGCTACGGCCCCAGTGTGCTCTTCTACCAGGTGGGGGACGCCCAGAACCGCTGCAAGCGGCACCTCCTGAAGTGGTACCTGGACGAAGTGGAGGACACGCACGGCAACGTGCTGGGGATCGTGTACCAGGCGCCGCAGACAGAGCGAAACCTGGACTGCGACCACACGTGCCCGGAATGCGACAACGGCTACTATCCGGTGGAGGTCTACCCCTACCGGGTCCTGTACAGCACCAACGCCTCCGCGGGAGACGGCGTGGCGGAGTACCAGGTCGAGTTCACCCTGGAGGAGCGATACGACGAGGGCGTCGACGACCATGTGCCCGACGGGACACTGAACTATGAGACCCACCGGCTGAGTGAGGTAAGCGTCACGGCTGCTACGGAGGAGGTCGCCTCCTACCATTTCACATACGACGGCACGCACTACCCGCTGGCGCTGACGAAAGTGCAGCGGTATGGGGAGGGCGGCAGCGTTTCGCTGCCGGCGGTGACGTTCGGCTATGAGCGGACGGAGCTATCCTTTCGCGTCCAACAGGGAACGGGAGAGTGCGAAACCGAGCAGGCGTATGGGGACCGTCCCTTCCTGACGAGCGTGCAGAACGGCTACGGCGGCGAGCTGGCGGTCGGCTACGCGGCATGGGGCCCCTGCGAGCCCGACGCCGGAGGAGACTGGTTCTCCGAGCCATTCCGGGAAAGTGGATGGGGGCGGCAGACGGTGGTCACCTACACCCTTTCCGGCGGAGTGGAGGGGTCGCCCGAGGTGAGCTACACCTACGGCTACACCAACGGCGTGCAGGCCGGGGGGAGCTTTGTCGGCTTCGAGGAAGGGCGGACGAGCGACGCAGCCGGCAACGACTCCACCCTGGAGCACTATGCCCACGGCTGGGACGCCGAGCACATCCTGAACGGCAAGGTGGAGGAGGCGCGCCACTACCAGGGGAGCAGCACGCTCCTGAAGGCGACGGTCAACACCTGGGAGACCGACAGCCTGTGGGGCGAGGAGCCGGACTTTGCCTGGCTGGACAGGGTGGTGGAAAGGAGCTGCGGCCCGGGCGGGTGCCAATCGAAGAAGACGGCCTACGACTACGACCCCGCCATGCAGGGTGGGATGCAGTACGGGAACGTCACCGCCGTGCAGGAGTACGAAAGCGAAACCGCACAGGTGCCCACCCGGACCACGCGGCGGTGGTACAACACGCGCGACGACTCCTCGGCCTACATCGTGGACAGGGTGCAGACGGAGGCGGTCTACGAGCAGGACACATCGACTCAGGCGAGCAAGACCTGGTACTACTACGATACCTACGACAGCCACCAGCAGCAGGTAGGCGCCAAGGGGGAGCTGTGGGCCGTCCAGAGGTTCTTCCAGAAACGGCCGGACGGCAGCGATTGGCTGTGGGACGCCGCCGAGACGCGCTACGCCTACGACGCCTACGGCAACCAGGTGAGCGCTACGGCGTATGCCGGCAAGGCCGTCATGCGGGTGACGAGCAGCTGGGACGTGAGCCGCGTCGAGGGACCCACCTTGCCCCGCACCACGACCACGGAATACGACGCCGCGTACCACACCTTCGCCGTCACGGTGACGCGGCCGGCCGTGGGGAGCTATCTGCCGGTGGAAACGCGGGAGTACTATGGCGTCAACGAGTCGGATACCGATACAGGCGACGGTGTCTTTGGCCAGGTCAAGCGTGTGAGGGACACCAAAAACGGGACCGACACCTGGGCGCAGTACGACGCCTTCGGGAGGCTCACATACCGCTGGCTGCCCGGCGACACTCCTGTGTGGGAGCCCGCCTATGCGAGCCAGGCCTACGGCTACGACGATACCGCTCGGCGCCTCTACTCCCGGCAGCGCGACGACCTCGGCGGCAGCAGCCCGGCCCACCTGGAATCGTGGCACTTCTACGACGGGCTGGGGCGGCTGATCCAGGGCCAGGCCGAGAGCGCCGTGACCAACCAGGTGCTGGTGACGGACCGGGCCTACGATGCGCTGGGCCGGCCAGAGAAGGAGGGCCTCCCGTACCGGACCGACGGCGCCGGAACGTATCACGCTCCCACCTGGAGCACTCTGCCGCACACCACCACCGCCTACGACGCCCTGGGCCGTACGGCGCAGGTGACCCACCCCGACGGGACGACGGTACAGCACGAGTATGGCTACCAGTCGACCCTTGGCCTGTGGTACGACCGCGCCATTGACGAGAACGGCCACAAGCGCGTGCAGCTCACCGACTCCTTCGGACGCCTGCGGCGCGTGCACGAGTGGTGGGGCGACCAGGCGGGACAGTACTACGCCACCGACTATGGCTACGACGTGCGCGACAACCTGACCGCCGTGTGGGACGCCAATGCCCACGACAGTGCGGGCAACCTGCTGTCAAGCCCGCCGTACACCACCACGATGGAGTACGACCTGTTGGGCCGCAAGACGGCGATGAGCGACCCCGACATGGGGGAGTGGAGCTACGGCTACGACGCGCAGGGCAACCTGACAAGCCAGACCGACGCCAAGGGGCAGACCATCGCCTTCTCCTACGATGCCCTCAACCGGCTGACCCTGAAGGACTATCCCTCTGGCTCGGATGCCGTCTTTGTCTACGACGACCCGGGGATTGCTTTTGGCTGGGGCCGGCTGCGACTCTCGTACGTAGGCAGCCAATCGAGCAACGGCCACCTGTATGCCCACGACCAGCGCGGGCGGGTGATCACGGACACCGCCAGCGTCGACAGCATCGCCTACGGGACGCTCTACACCTACGACGCCATGGACCGGGTGGTGACCATGGCCTACCCCGACGGGGAGGTGATCACCACGACCTACGATGCGCAGGGGCTGCCCAACGGGATGGCAACCGGCCTGGACGGCGGCACGTACGCCGGCAGCGCCACCTACAACGCCCTGGGGCAGCTCAATCTCCTCGACTTTGGGGCCCTGGGTGGCGCGAAGACGACCTACGCCTACTATGGAGAAGCCGGGGCGGCTCCCCCACCCGGCTACAGCAACTCGCCCTCCTTCCGCCTCATGGAGGTCAGGACGGTCGACGGCGCCGACCAGGAAGCCCTGCACATGCGCTTTGGCTACGACGCCTCCGGCAACGTGCAGGGCTGGTGGGATGACCACGATGCCCAGCCGGCGTCGTTCACCTACGATCCTCTCAATCGCCTGAAGGCGGCGAGCGGGGCGTACACCGCCGGCTACGACTATGACCCCATCGGCAACATGACGCTCAAGGCAGAGGGCAGCCTGACCGTGACGATGGAGTACTCCGATCCGGCCCACGTGCACGCCGCCAAGGTGGTCAACGGCGAGACCTTCGGCTACGACGCCAACGGCAACATGACGGCGCGCAAGGAGAACGGCGTCACCTACGGGCAATCCTGGGACGAGGAGAACCGGCTGCGGGAAGTGACCTTCGCCGGGAAGACGACGCTGCTGACCTACGGCGTGGACGGCAGCCTCGTCAAGAAGGACGATGGCATGGGGGTCACGACCTACGCCGGCGCGGGATATGAGGTCTACCAGATCCCGGCTGGCCGTGACCTGGTGGGCGACGACTTCAACGACGGCAACGCCGACGGCTGGAGCCCGACCGGCGGCACCTGGGCCGTGGAGAAACGAGCCTACAGCGGGCTGGGCAACGCCGTCAGCCTGTGGACGCCCACCTTCCGGACGGGCAAGGTGTGGGCCAAGGTGCAGACCCAGGGCCTGGGCGCCATCGCGCGCAACGGGTACCTGGTCTTTGACTACCGGGACGCCGACAACTACCGCTTCGCCGGGCTGCAGGACGACTCCAACCAGTGGGTGATCGGCGAGAGGCTGGCGGGCACTCTCTACACGCGGGCGGCTGCCTCGGAGACCATCAACACCGGGCAGTGGTACAGCCTGGAGTTGGTGGTGTCGGGCAGCACGGCAACTCTGAAGGCCGGCGTGGTGAAGAAGGTCGGATACACCTTCGACGGCATCCAGGGAGGGAAGGTAGGGCTGCTGGTCGTCAATGCCCACAGCCACTTTGACGACGTGGTCGTGAGCTGCCAGGTCATCGACGACTTCCGCGACGGCGATGCAGACGGGTGGGCCCCGACTGGCGGCACCTGGCAGGTGGAGAACCCCTTCTACGGCGAGTACAGCGGGCAGGATGGCGGGACGCAGCTCAGCCTCTGGGACCAGAGCATGACCTCCGGGCGGGTGGGCGCAGCCGTGAGCGCGCAGGCCGGCCTGGAGCTGCAGTACAACGGCTACCTGGTGTTCGACTATGCCGACGCGTCCAACTACAAGTACGCCGGCATGGATGGCACCGGCCAGCGATGGGTGATCCGGGAGGTGGTCAGCGGGACGGACACCCTGCGGGCTGGCGTGGCGGGGACCATCGTCAAGGGCACCCTCTACGACGTGGAGGTCCAGGTCAGCGGCAACCTGGCGACCCTGAAGGTCGGGGGTGTGGTGAAGACGAGCTACGCCTTCGACGGCATCCAGGGCGGGCAGGTAGGGCTGCGCATCGCCCAGGCACACACCCATTTCAAGGAGGTGTACCTCCGCGCCTTTTCGCAGGTCACCAAGTACTACACGTTCGGCGGGCGGCGGATTGCCATGCGCCGGGATCACATCCTCTTCTTCCTGGCGGCGGACCACCTCGGGACAACCAGCGTGGTGTTGGACGCGGCGGGGAACGTGGTGGACGAGAGCCGGCACCACCCGTATGGCACGGAGCGCTGGCCGTTGGACGGCACCTTCCCGACCGAGTATCGCTTCACGG